>Ga0213861_10000325_pt1 | contig 41055 bp, 31 predicted proteins | sample PICome_4_FD_160110 | JGI IMG/M metagenome (GOLD analysis project Ga0213861, IMG submission 160110) | Coastal seawater microbial communities near Pivers Island, North Carolina, United States - PICO131 | ecosystem: Environmental > Aquatic > Marine > Coastal | place: USA: North Carolina... | reverse complement strand
TGGCACGTAACGTGCTCTCTGCCAAGGTGAACGGCGAAATTTGGGATGCCGATCGCCCCATTACCAGCGACGCCACCCTGCAGCTGTTCACCTGGAACGACAAAGATGGTAAGACCACCTTCTGGCACTCGTCAGCACACCTCATGGCCGAGGCCCTGGAGGCGCTGTATCCGGGTATCAAACTGGGCATTGGCCCCGCCATTGATACGGGTTTCTACTACGATGTAGATGCCGGCGACCGCGTCATCAGTATCAACGACCTGCCCGCTATCGAAAAAAAGATGCTGGATTTGGCGCGCGAGAAAAATGACTACGTCCGCCAGGAAATCGGCAAAGCCGACGCCGTCGCCTACTTCAAAGAAAAGGACGACGAGTACAAACTCGAATTGCTGGAAGGCCTGGAAGATGGCCAAATTACCTTTTATACCCAGGGTGGGTTTACCGACTTGTGCCGGGGACCCCACATTCCCAATACGGGCTTCATCAAAGCCGTCAAGCTGATGAACGTGGCGGGGGCTTATTGGCGCGGCGACGAAAAGCGGCAGCAAATGACGCGCATCTACGGCGTATCGTTTCCGAAGCAAAAGGAACTCACCGAATACCTGGAACTGCTGGAGGAAGCCAAAAAACGCGACCACCGCAAACTGGGCCAGGAACTGGAGCTCTTCATGTTCAGCGAACGGGTGGGTGCTGGCCTACCCATCTGGCTACCCAAGGGCAATGCCCTGCGCGAGCGCCTGATGAACTTCCTGCGCGAAGAACAGGAAAAGCGGGGCTATAAACTGGTGACTACCCCCCACATTGGCAAAAAAGAACTGTATGTGACGTCTGGTCACTACGCAAAATACGGTGCAGACAGCTTTCAGCCCATCAAAACGCCCCGGGAAAACGAAGAGTTTTACCTGAAGCCGATGAACTGCCCCCACCACTGCGAAATTTACGGCAACCGTCCCCACTCGTACCGCGACCTCCCGTTGCGGATTGCGGAGTTTGGTACCGTCTACCGCTACGAGCAGAGCGGCGAGCTGCACGGCCTGAGCCGGGTTCGTGGATTTACCCAGGACGATGCCCACATTTTCTGTACCCCCGACCAGGTGAAAGGCGAGTTCCTCAGCGTGCTCGACCTCACGCGGACGGTACTGACCAAGATGGGTTTTGCCGAATTCACGGCCCAGATCAGCCTGCGTGACCCCGCGACCCCGACCAAGTACATCGGCTCGGACGAAAACTGGACCGCCGCCGAAAATGCCATCATCGAAGCCACCCAGGAGGTTGGCCTGGTGACCACCACGGAGATTGGCGAAGCGGCTTTCTACGGTCCCAAGCTCGACTTTATGATCAAGGATGCCATCGGCCGCTCCTGGCAGTTGGGTACTATTCAGGTCGACTACAACCTGCCGGAACGCTTTGAACTCGAGTACATTGGTGCCGACAATAAGCCTCACCGACCCGTGATGATCCACCGTGCGCCCTTCGGGTCGCTGGAGCGGTTTATCAGTATCCTGATCGAAAATACGGCGGGCAAGTTTCCCCTGTGGCTCACGCCAGAGCAGTACGCGATCCTGCCCATCAGCGATAAATTTACCGGCTACTGTCACGAGGTAGAAGCCCAGTTGGCCGCCCACGACATCAAAGGCTTTATCGATGACCGCAGCGAAACCATCGGTCGCAAGATCCGCGATACGGAGTTGAAGAAAATTCCGATCATGCTCATCGTCGGCGAGAAGGAAGCGGAAAGCGGCGAAGTGTCTGTGCGCCTGCAAGGCGATGGCGACAAGGGCGCGATGTCGGTAGCCGATTTTGTGACCTACTTCAAAGGTTTGCTCGCAGCAGAAGCTTAAAAGAGCTTATGCTGCGTTGGAAACCAGACCAATAAGGGAAGGGCGGAGCTGGGGCTTCGCCCTTTTTTGTAGCCGGCAACCGGCGCACGCCGCTGTTCCACAATACACAATATTTAAATTCAATCATCAACTCCTTCCTATTATGCAATACCGAACGCTTGGAAAAACCAACTTCAATGTTTCAGCCATCTCCCTCGGCACCTGGCAGGTAGGTGGTAAATGGGGCAGTGATTTTGATGACCAGAATGCCGATAAGATACTTAACCTCGCCATTGACCACGGCGTGAATTTTATTGACACGGCCGATGTGTATTCCGGTGGCCTGAGCGAGGCGGCCGTGGGTCGGGTCGTCCGCTCCCGTTCCGAACGGGTGTACGTCGCCACTAAGTGTGGCCGCCAGCTCAACCCGCACAACAGCGCCGGTTACCAGCCACAGGTGTTGCGGCAATACGTAGAAGACAGCCTGCGCCGCATGAAGCTCGATACCCTCGACCTGATCCAGTTGCACTGCCCACCCGACGAGGTATACTACCGGCCCGAGATCTTTGAATTGTTCGATCGCTTGCGGGAAGAAGGAAAAATCCAGCACCTGGGCGTGAGCGTCGAGAAAGTGGAGCAAGGACTGAAAGCCATTGAGTTTCCGAACGTGACGACTATCCAACTCATCTTCAATATTTTTCGCCAACGTCCGCAGGAGTTGTTTTTCCGCGAAGCGCAGCGCAAAAATGTGGGTATCATCGTTCGCGTGCCGCTCGCCAGTGGGTTGCTCACCGGAAAATACCACACCCAAACCTCCTTTGGCGAGGGAGACCACCGCCACTTCAACCGCAACGGCGAAGCCTTTGACAAGGGCGAAACTTTTTCCGGTATCGATTACGAACTCGGCCTGCGGGCAGTGGAACAGATCAAGCACCTTTTTCCGCCACAGACCAATCTGGCGCAGGTCGCCCTACAGTGGATACTGACTTTTTCGGAAGTCAGCTGCATCATTCCCGGGGCATCCAATCCGGATCAGTTGTTGACCAATCTTGCTGCTGATAGCACCAACCTGCTCACCCCCGAGTTGGTGGCGCAGCTGAATGCGGTATATACGGAAATGATTAAGCTGGCGGTTCACCAGCTGTGGTAGGGGAGGGCGGTTAAATTTTTTTATTTTCAATTTTTATTGCTGAATCAGTCGAAAAAAACAACCGGAGGTCATCTTTTTGTCGTAAATGGTATTAAGTAGTTAGCGAGAGGTATTTTTTGAATTGCTAGTTGACAGCGGTAAATTCGAATTATTGCCCATCCGGTGTTAAATATTTTTTAATACCGCCAAAAAACCTTGGCAAGATTGAACATTTTGTAGTACTTTGAGGATTAATTAGGATAAGTCAATAATCCCAGAACAAAATACCCCGGAAGATATGAAGCACCTTATACTCCTTTTTTCTTTTTGTTTGCTCACGAGTTTTGCTTTTGGCCAGGGTAGTCTGGCTTATGGTGGCAGCAGTACAAAAAGCATCGATGTGCAGGTTTATCCCAATCCGGCTTCCGATTACGTGAAAGTAACGGACAACAGCGAAGTCCGCCAGGTAGCTGTTTTCAACCTGGCTGGCCGCAAGATCAAATCGTATAACTACAGCATTGGCGAACAATATTTTGTTGGCGACTTACCGCGGGGCATGTACCTGATCCAACTTGTTGGGGAAGAAAACCGCCGCCTGGCAACTCGCCGCATCAATATCAGATAATTTTTTTTACTCTCGAATGTGAAAATTGTGGGGTCTCATCCAGTGGATGTAGACCCCACGCTCTTTTTGCACACTTCCTCAAGCCAGGTTACTTCTTTTTGGCTTTTTTAGCTTTGGTTTCTTCTTCTTCTTTCTGCTCTCCCAGGCGTTCGATCAGTCGGCCGGAGATCCGGACAAAGTCCATTTCCGTGATAATGCCGATCAGTTCGTTGTTGGCCACTACGACGGGCAGGCACCCTACTTTGTTTTCGCGCATAATCCGCATGGCTTCGATGATCGTCGCCTTAGGGTTGATGGTCAGCGGGTTGGCGATCATGATTTCATTGGCCGAGACCACGTGCTCGCCCTTCACCATCTGGCCGTTGGTGAAGTAGCGCAACATAGAGCGGGCGGTGATGAGCCCGATGAGGTGGCCTTTGGTATCTTCCACGGGCATGTGGCGAATTTTGCGCCAGTCCATGAGTTGGGCCACCATTTCAATTAAGTCGTCTTCGTGTACCGTGAAGAGGTCAGTTTCCATGAACTCTTCCACCGTCAGATTAGCGGGTCGATACTCCTTGAGGTCCGTTTGTTTTGGCATTTCCCAGGTATGTACAGGTTTACCTTCATTCTGCTGATCGAGCATGTAGGCGGTTAAAATACTTACAGCTTCGTCGCGATTGACTTCTTTTTTGAGCTTGGTGAAAGCCCGCAGTTGCCAGCGGGCGCCGTTCATGTGGGCCTTGGCGCGCTCTTCAATAATCCCGAGGTACTTGTCAATGTCAGCCGTCGCAATATTTTTGGATTTTAACCCTGCGCGTGCCAACGGCAGCAGTTCTTTGGTGATCAGGTCGCAGGCGTTGATCTTCTTGTCTTTGAACCAGGTGAAATTGGTGTCGACACCGAACTTGGCGGCTTTGCCAAAGTTGTCGCGTACGTCTTCCCAGGAGATCTCTTCCCGGATATCGGGATACTGTTCAGCCATTCCCACCATTGCGCCCAGCCAGAAGGCAGCGTTGGCCATCTCGTCAACCACGGTAGGGCCGGCTGGTAACACGCGGTTTTCGATGCGCAGGTGCGGCTGGCCATTGTCGCTGATGCCGTAACAAGGGCGGTTCCAGCGGTAGACGGTTGAGTTGTGTACCAGCAAGGCCTTCAGGCGGGGCACTTTGTTGGCGAGGACTTGCTCCATGCTGTCTTCCTCGATGTCCGACTCCAAAAGCACCCGGAAACGGGCAATGTCTTCTTTGTAGATTTCCATTAAGGATTTGTCCAGCCAGCCGGTGCCGAAGCTCACCCGTGGGCTGCGTTCGCGCAGGTGATCGTGGGTAGTACGCACATCGAGCGCCTGCTGAAACAAGGCAATGCGCGTTTCGTGCCACAACCGTTTTCCGAAGACAATCGGTGAATTGGCCGCAATGGCTAAAACCGGTGCCGCCAGCGTTTGCGCGATGTTGTACATCTGCACAAAGGTAGCGGGGGTTACCTGCAGGTGCACCTGAAAACTGGTATTGCAGGCTTCCAACAGCGGCGAATCGTGTTTGACGAGCAGCTCGTCGATACCCGACAGGCGCAACTCGTAGGCGTTGCCGATGAGTTGCCGGTTGATGGCTTCCATCAGTGCGAAATAGCGCGGGCGGGGGGTGAGGTTACTCATGTCCAGGTCAAACTTCCGCAGTGTAGGCAGAATGCCCGTGAGCACCACGCCGGCGCCCATTTTGCGGGCCTGTTCCCGGATAATGCGCTGGTGTTCCCGATTTTCGGCCTCCATCTGGCTCAGGCAAGTACCCTTGAATTCGCGGGGCGTAAGGTTGGTCTCCAGGTTGAACCGCGCCAATTCAGCATCAGCCCAGGGGTATTTGCTGAGTTTGGCCAACACCTCGGGGCCTATATTGGCAGGTTTATACGTGTCTAAATCGACCAGGCACATCTCTTGCTCCGCACCAATCCGGATGGTATCCGTTTCAAACCAATCATTGCGCAACATGTACTCCAAGGCACGCACATCTTTGAATAGATGCCGTACAAAATTCTGCATACTCTGTTTATCCTCTGCCAACTTAACCAACTGTTCGCCCATTGTGAAATCTTTATTGGATGTTTTCTGTTTTTTAAAAGTATCCTTTGGCTAAGATAATTCATTGCCGTTATTCGGGGATGATTCTGGCTAAAAATTATGTTTTTATATAAAATTGGGCCCGTCAACGTTATAGGTGTAAACTATCTGCCTGCCTTCGCCCAAGCTTACAAAATACGATTAAGATGAAAAAATTTACCTGCCTACTGGCTCTTTCCGTGCTCACCCTGATGGGGTGTCGGGACGATTTGGGGGAGTCGCTTTTTGAACTCAACTACCCGCCGCGGGAGTTTACGCTTCCCGCTGGCCTGGGCACCTCGCTCGCCCGGGTGCAATCGATCAGCCCCCTGCCAACCAGTTACCCGGATTTCCTCGCTGCCAGTGGCCATTCTGCCGACGAAGTCACCAAAATTTTGCCGCGTTATGCCCGCCTCATTTCATTGGACGGACTTAACTTCGGTTTTCTCTCTTCCGTGTCCGTCCGCATTTGCCCAACGACTCAGCAGGATTGCACTTTCGCTGACGAGGTCTTCTTTCGCGATGACCTTTACCGCCGCAATTCCAGTACGATCAATTTCGATCCTGGCCTGGGCAACGTCAAGAGCCTGCTCTCGGGCAATCTCTACAAACTGGAAGTGGTCTTTTTTCTCGGAGAAATTTCGCCCTACGCGGTAGATTGCCGCCTGGAATACAGCTTTGAGGCGTTTAAATAGGCCAAGCCACGCCTGAGCGTTTAAAATTATTTGTTTTTATTTCTATAAACCAAAGCATTTGTTGTGTATATTGTTGGGTGTTTAAGCTCTTGACAACCACTTATTCTAAACAAAAATCAATTCTTATGATGGCTATTAATTGGCTGGCCCTTGCGGTTACGGCCCTTATTCCTCTCCTCGTAGGTGTGGTTTGGTACAGTCCTTCCATTGGCTTCGGTAAAGCCTGGATGCTGGCCTCCGGCATGACCGACGAAAAGGTCCAAACTGGCAACATGCCCCTTATCTTTGGGCTCACCTACGTACTCGGCTTTTTTGTTGCGCTGGTCTTACAGACTGCGGTGATTCACCAAATGCATTTATTCTCTATTATTGCCAATGAACCCGGCGCGATGGATCCCAATTCCGAGTTGGGTGTTTGGCTCGGCGACTTCCTCGCCAAGTACGGCAGCAACTTCCGCACCTTTAAACACGGTGTTTTTCATGGCATTCTCGAAGGCGTTATGTTTGCCTTTCCGGTCATTGCCATTCTGGCCTTGTTTGAACGGCGCAGCTTCAGGTACATCGCGGTACACGCGGGCTACTGGATCGTTGTGCTGGCCCTGATGGGGGGCGTGATTTGTGCCTGGCAGGCTTAAGTGATTAGACTTGTTCTACTGCTGGCAGCATATCCTCGTAGTGGCATCAGCGCTACCTCCCAAGGTTGGCTGGTGCCACTGCTGTTTTATGACAGCCCTGAGGATCCGTCCAGCCGATTGACTGGGTTGCTATTGCTCAGCGCAGCAAGGTTTGAAACAAATAGATGGTAAACATTCCCCAGATATTACCCGATACCATGCTCAGGATGGCCAACAGGATGGCGTGGGGCATCCACTCTTCGTTGTAAGCGGCAGTGACGGCCGGGGCCGTAGAAATCCCCCCTAGGTTGGCCATGCTCGCAATGGGCACCCAGGCCATGTGCAACTTGAGCAGGCGGGCCACCAGCAACATGCCCGCAAAATGCAGGATCAGCCAGCAGATCACCAACCCGACCAGCGCCAGGGGCATGCTCAGGTTCGTGAAATTGAGCTTGAGACCCAAAATGGCCATGATCAAAACAATGAGTACCCCACCGAGCTTGAGCACCAACGCATGGTTCCAGCCCGGCACGAAGTTGCCCAGCGCCAGGCCCAGCAACGAGAGCAGGATGACCTGCCCCAAAAAAGAACCGATGCCCCAGTGGACCACCAACACCATCACCACTAATAAAACCAGGGTGCGGGCAATGGACGCCGGTGAACGGTAGCTCCCATTTAGCTCGTCGGGCACAAAATCGGGCACCTGATCCGTAATCGAAAAGAACCGATTAATGGTATCGCTGCGTTGAATAAATTGAAACATCAGGATGGTCCAGATGTTGACGATGATGTTGTCGAGTACCAGAATAGACAGGAACAAGGCCTCGCCGCACCCGACAAGTTCCTTGAGCACCAGCTGGCTGGTACTACCGCCGATCCAACTACCCACGATCGGCACCAACCCTTTCCAGTAGCCCTGCTCCATAAAAAGGGCGTGCCCGGTGGGTTCCAGCTTCCCGTACAACAAGACCAGTAGAACGGGTAAAATGGCAATGAGGAAGGAACCACTGACAAAAAGGATAATGGGCCGCCAACCGATGATTTTCAACTGGCGAAAAGACAAAGCACTCATGACACTCAGGATGGCCAGGGGAATAATCCAATCCTTGCTGAGGCGGTGGAGGGCAACCTGGGAAAAGTCCCAGCCCGACAAATGCGTGATAACCGCTGGGATGAGGTACGCAAACAGAATGGCCGGTAGCCAGTCCAGGAGTTTTTTTACCCAGGGCGCCGTAAGCCGCTGTAAGCCAAAAACGCTGGCTACCGTAAATATAACAATCAGCGTGGCTGTGAACATGGGCGTTACTTTGATGACCGCTCAAAGTAAAGGTAATTTTTGGATTTATGGCGGATTCTATCCTTCTACGCCCAACGTTGGTGTGCCACCGTTTACACCTTTACACAGCCTTATTTCCCACTTCCCACCTCCGACTTCCGACTTCGAGTTGGTTCTCGCAGCGACGCAGCGCAGCAAAGGCTCGCAGCGCATGCGAGAGGATGGATATGCCGGATGTTGGTCTCGCCCTATTTTTACACTTTTCCCCGTTTACACCTTTACACAGCCTTATTTCCCACTTCCCACCTCCGACTTCCGACTTCGAGCTACTTCCGCCTTCGAGTTGGTTCTCGCAGCGACGCAGCGCAGCAAAGGCTCGCGGCTATTGCTAAAAAACGGAGCCGCCGGATGTTCTTCCCGCCCTACTTTTACACTTTTCCCCGTTTACACCTTTACACAGCCTTATTTCCCACTTCCCACCTCCGACTTCCGACTTCGAGCTACTTCCGACTTCGAGTTGGTTCTCGCAGCGACGCAGCGCAGCAACCTGCCACGTCTTCCGCGTTGCCTGCCACGTCTTCAGCGTTGGCGGCTCGCAGCGCATGCGAGAGGATGGATATGCCGGATGTTGGTCTCGCCCTACTTTTACACTTTTCCCCGTTTACACCTTTACACAGCCCTATTTCCCACTTCCCACTTCCCACCTCCGACTTCGAGCTACTTCCCACCTCTTAAAGCGTTCCCCGCAACTCCTGTTCGCGCTCAATGGCCTCGAAGAGGGCTTTGAAATTGCCTTTGCCAAAGGAGCGGGCTCCTTTGCGCTGGATAATCTCGAAGAACATGGTGGGCCGTGGCTGTACGGGCTTGGTGAATATTTGCAGGAGGTAACCTTCGTCGTCCCGGTCTACGAGGATGCCCAGTTCGCGCAATGGGGTCAGGTCTTCATCGATGGGCCCGACCCGCTCCAGGAGGGTGTCGTAGTAGGTGGTGGGTACTTTCAGGAACTCGATACCCCGCGCCTGCAAGGCCATGACGGTTTCGATAATATGGTCTGTAGCGACGGCGACGTGCTGGATGCCTTCGCCTTCGTAGAAATCGAGGTACTCTTCGACCTGCGACTTGCGCTTGCCCGGTGCCGGTTCGTTGATGGGGAACTTGATGCGGCCATTGCCGTTGCTCATCACTTTACTCATCAGGGCGGTGTATTCCGTGGAGATGTCCTTGTCGTCAAAAGAGACGATTTGGGTGAAACCCATCACCTGAGCGTAGAAATCGACCCACTTGTTCATGCCCCCCAGCGCTACGTTGCCCACCATGTGGTCTACGTACTGCAGGCCCACGGCTGGCGGATTGTAATTCGTTTGCCAGGCGCGGAAGCCGGGCAGAAAAACACCCTGGTAGGCTTTGCGCTCTACAAAAATGTGCACCGTCTCCCCGTAGGTGCAAATCCCCGACCGCACCACGCTGCCGTGCTGATCTTCTTCGACCACGGGCTTCAGGTAAGATTGGGCGCCTCGTTCCATGGCGGTGTTGTAAGCGTAGGTGGCATCGTCTACCCAAAGGGCCACCACTTTCACGCCGTCGCCGTGCTGGTCAATGTGGCGGCCAATGGCCGTGCCACTGCACAGGGGCGAGGTGAGCACCAGGCGGATTTTACCCTGCTCTACCACGTAGGATTCGCGGTCGCGCAGGCCCGTTTCTAAGCCCGCGTAAGCGAGGGCCTGGAATCCCATGGCCGTTTGGTAAAAGTGGGCCGCCTGTTTGGCGTTGCTCACGTACAATTCTACGTAGTCGGTACCCAGCAGGGGCATAAAATCAGCCGCTTCGGGATAGATTTTTGCAATTGCATCGGTAGTGGTGGTGGACATCGCAGGTTGGTTTTGGTTAGAGACCGAGGTTGGTTAATGTTATGGCAATTTAGTTGCCATGGCAAATATATTGCTTTTCGATCGAAAATCCCAATGCGAATGGCTGGATTTTTTACCCGGTACTTCCTGAATGAATGGTTACATTTGTTTTAACAACGATTCTACTATGCTGGCACCTTTCCTGGATGAGAAACTGATTGAAGCGGGTTGCGACGAAGCGGGGCGCGGCTGCCTGGCCGGGCCCGTCTTTGCGGCAGCAGTAATCTTGCCCAAGGACTTTGCGCATCCTTTGCTCAACGATTCCAAGCAGATGAGCGAACGCCAACGCTACGCGGTGCGCGCCGTCATCGAGGAGGAAGCGCTGGCCTGGGCCGTCGGGCGGGTAGAAGCGGCAGAAATCGATGAGATCAATATTTTACGGGCGTCTTTTCTGGCCATGCACCGGGCCCTGGACCAGCTGGTGCTCCGACCGGAGCAGTTGCTCATCGACGGCAATCGTTTTGTGGCTTACCAGGGGCTGCCCCACCACACCATAGTCAAAGGGGACGGTAAATACCGGTCGATTGCGGCGGCCAGTGTGCTGGCCAAGACCTACCGCGATGATTACATGCTCCGCATTCACGAAGATTTTCCACACTACCGCTGGGACAGCAACAAGGGGTATCCCGCACCCGTGCACCGGGCTGCTATTGCGCTGCACGGCGCTTGCGAACACCACCGCCGCTCGTTTCGGCTGTTGCCGGATACCGTGCAGGGGAAGTTGTTTTAAACCGGTGGTGCTTATTTCAGCGGGAAGGTTGTTCACCAAAGTAAGGGGGTAGCAATAAAATAACCAACGCCGCTTGTAAGTTAAGCTAATAAACACTTACTTTGTATTTCAAAGTACTTTAAATAGACGCTTATGATCTTTTCTTCCGCCCCCCTGCGCGACAAGACATTCACCACCGGGCTGGCTCTTTTCGCCGCTGCGGTCCTCGTTTTTGCGGGTACCGACCTACTGGGCGACCTGAGCAGCGAGCTCTTCACGGGCTCATTTTTCCTGGTCTACGGCTTATTCTGGGCCTACCTCATCATCATACTGATCAGCAATAAACGCACCTTTGGCAAGCGGCGGCTTTTTGGCAGCAGCCGGCAGAACATCCTGCTCTTGCAGCTCGCCAACCTCAGTGCTTACACCCTGAACCGTACGATTCCGGTATTTCAGGACTCCACCGACTGGCTGATCGGCTACCTGGCCTTTTACCACCTGGCGCTGCTGGCCTACTGCTTCCGTGCCGACGACGAACCCGACGGCCTGAACCTGGCCATCCTGCTGGCCGTGAGTACGGGTACCGTTTTTCATTTGTACGAGACGGTCTTTCTCGCTGAGCTGTATCCGATTACCCTGGCGAGCTGTTGGTTTTTCGGTATTTCCCTACTGGCGCTGGTGCCCCTGTGGCATTTGCTGCAGGCCATCCACATTATTCGGCGCTATCTGCGGGCAGCCTCCGACTACCGCACCTTGTTGGTGGCGGGCATTGCTATTCCGCTCCTCATGGCAACCGTCTTTACTGTTCGTTGGTACCGCATCAACCAGGCCATTGTGGCGGGTGCTACCGAACTGGAACGCCCCCTGAGCGAACAAACGCTGCCCCCGTGGGTACTGGCCGCCAGTGCCCTGCAAGACGATCCCGTTACCCAGCGCATTCTTAAAGGTGGCCTGGTTTACCAACTGAGTGCTCAGTTCCGCTTTCTGAGTGGTTCGGGCCTGGCGAATGTGCCGGCGTTTCTCAATGAAAGGCGCCAGCACGATCCGTTCATTGTGCTGGCGTCGGCCATTTCGGGCCAACTGGATGTACCGGACGATACGCGCCTCAAGCTGCTCAATACCCTTTACGGGAACCGCCACCAAACCGAGCGCAAGCTGTGGAGCGGCGACAACCTGGTTACCGACCACGTCCGTACCCAGGTGCAGCTGTTTCCGGCCTACCGCCTTTCCTACACCGAAAAAACCATCCGGGTGCGCAATACCGCACCACCCACTACCTGGCGGGGCCAACAGGAAGCCCTCTACACGTTCTACCTCCCCGAAGGCGCCGTGGTCAGCTCGGCTTCCCTCTGGATCGACGGCCAGGAAGCACCTGCCTACCTGACCACCCGGGCCAAAGCGGATAGCGCCTATCGCACCATTGTGGGGGTGGAGTCGCGCGATCCCCTGCTGGTTCACTGGCAGGAGGGCAACCGGGTCACGGCCCGGATTTTTCCCGTGCTACCGGGCGAAAGTCGCCAGTTTAAAATAGGCATCACCGCTCCGCTCACCTGGCAGGGGCAGGCGTTGGGCTACGCAAATATCGACTTCCAGGGGCCGTTCTGGCAATTGGCACAGGAGGACGTCGAGGTAGTCACAACGGAAGACCTGCCGGACTTGTCTGCCCCCTGGTCCTTTACGGTGGAGGGCAACAGTTGGCGGCACCAGGGCGCTTACCAGTCCGACTGGGAACTGCGCTTTGCCACCCCGCCGCTGGCCACGGATGTCTTTACCTTCCACGACCGCGGCATTCAATTGCAAGCGTATGGAGCTACCCCGACGGATCTGGCCACCGGGGCCATCTACCTGGATATCAACCGGGGCTGGAACGCGGACCAATTGAAGGAATTGTGGCCGCTGATTCGGCACAGAAAGGTGTACGTCTTCACCAATCGACTCGAAACCGTTACGGCTGCCAACCACGAGCAGCTGTTTCAGGCTTTGCTGAAAAAGCGGTTTTCACTTTTTCCTTTTTATCAAATTGCCGACCCTGCCAACGCCCTGGTCCTCACCAACTACAGTGGCCTGACGCCTACCCTCGACGACCTGAAGGGAAGTGAGTTTGCCAACCGGCTCAGCAGCTTCCTCCGTGGGCGGAACAGCAGCATCCAATTGTTTAACCTCAACAGGGAGCTGTCGCCCTACCTCCGCACCCTGCGGGACTTGCGGCTTTTCAACTACGCCCAGGGCAACCTGGCGATCCTGGCAACCTGGCTCGGGGAGCAAAAATTTTACGGCGTGCAGGAAGACAACAGCTCCGTCGTTAATCACCTGGCCCATCTCCGGCTGCGGGAAGTAGCACCCAGCAGTGCCGCCAGCCAGGCTCCCGACCACCTGCTGCGCGTGTATGCTTACAACGACCTGCTAAAAAAAATAGGGAAAGATTATTTCAACAAAGACGCCATTGCCCCGGCCCTGCTCCACCAGGCTGCCGAAGCGCACGTGCTTACGCCGGTGTCCAGTATGATTGTCCTCGAGCGCCAGGCCGACTACGACCGCTTCGACATCCAGGCCAGCAAGGGCGGTCTGGGTAATGCGACGCTGAAATCTTCGGGCAGCATTCCGGAGCCCCACGAGTGGGCCTTGTTGCTGCTGGGGTTATTGTTCATGGGTTGGGCCTTTCGGCGGAGCCACACCACCGCAGGCCGATGAAAACAGCAGCCTTTTCTGCTACCTGGTCGCGGGTTGGCTGGCCGTTAGTTTACAGCCTGGCCGTATTCCTGCTGTTCGCTTATGCGGAGCAAGACAATTTTTCCTGGTCCTTGTCTTTTTCCCTGGGGCTGGTGGCGGCCCCGTTCGTCTTCCGGCCAGGTACGCCTACCCTCAGCTACCGGTACCTGTGGCCTACTCTGGCCGGCCTGTTGTTGCTGGTGTTTACGCGTAGCAGTACGGTTTTTTACCTATGCTGTTGCGGCGCTATCCTGTTGGTGTGGGAGCGTGCCGTGGGTCGGCGCAGTGGGTTGGCTTTGTTGCTGCTGGTGGTCATGGCGCCGCTGATTCGGCACCTGAGCTACGTGTGGAGTTTCCCCATCCGCCTGCAGTTGAGCCAGTGGGCTGCGGGGGTGCTCCAACTGGCGGGCCTGGACGTGGCGGCGCAGGGGAATATCGTCCTGATCGGCGGTCAGGAGTTTGCCGTCGATCCTGCCTGCATGGGGTTGCAGATGCTCATTACCGCCTTGCTGGCGGCGATCTTCATCATGGCCCTGCTGGCGCACCAGGCTGGTCGGCAGCTGTCCGTTGGCCAGCAGGTGGCAGGGCTGTTGGGGATGTTGGTGCTGGCTGTTTTTGCCAACTTTATTCGCTTGCTCACCCTCCTGGTTTTTCGCATTTTGCCGGAAAACCCACTCCATGAGAGCATCGGGTTACTGAGCTTGCTGGTGTACGCGCTACTGCCTTTTTACGGGGTGTGGTGGTGGTGGTGCCGACGTGGTACCGGTGGCCCGGCACCCATTCCTGCCCGGTTAGTTCCCCGGGCGCTTTCCTGGCGACATTACGGCCTGCACCTGGGGCTGTTGATTGCCCTGGCTGGAGTTGGGCAACAATTTCGAAATCCGCCAGCGATTAAAACCGGGGCTTCGCTTCCGGCGGCAGCGCTGGCTGGCTACCAACAGGAACAAACCGCATTAGGCGTGGTCAAGCTGAGTAGCCCCACGGCGCTCGTTTACCTCAAACCGCCAATCCGGGCTTTCCAGGGCGGCCACGATCCGCGCATCTGCTGGCAGGGGAGTGGTTATGAATTTACGCATATTGATACCATGACGGTAGCAGGCTACCTGGTTTATCGTGCAACCCTCGAAAAAGAAGCCGACCGCCTCTACACCGCCTGGTGGTACGACGGCGGAACTCACAAAACCATTAGTGAATGGGCGTGGCGCTGGTCGACCTTGTGGGAACAGCGGCCGTACCGACTGGTCAATGTGACGGCGGCCAGTGCGATCAGCCTGCAGCTGGAGGTGGTGCGCTGGCTAGACTGATGGCTGTGTTTAGAACGACTTAGCCACAAAATCCTGCCATTGCTGTAGTTGTTCGCCTTTCATTACCCGGGGGATTTTGCTCTGCCCGTTCAGCTTTCCCAGAGAGCGTTGCCAATCGTAGAAGGCACTGCCGGGCACTATCGTCACCAGTGGGGGTTGCAGCATAGCGCCGCGTTCGGCTCCGTAATCGTCGTTGTAATTGCGCAAGGCAGCATCCAGCTCCTGGCTCAGCAGCGTAGCATCCACGTCGGGATCGTTGCAAGCCAGGTACCAGTGGTGGGCGAAGTGAGAACCTACCTTGACGCCTCCAACCGAATATTCGGGAAAGGCGATGCCCAATTTTTCTTCCACCTCCTGAACCGCGTGGTTCATGTTATCGACACTGAGGTGTTCCCCACACATGCTCAGGAAATGTTTGGTTCGGCCAGTAATGATGATTTCGTTGCGCTCCAGGTCGGTAAACCGAATGGTATCGCCAATGAGGTAGCGCCAGGCGCCGGCATTGGTGGAGATGACCAGCGCGTAATCGCGCTGGAGTTCCACATCCTCCAGGGTGCAGGCCACGGCGTTGGGCCGGGGCAGGCCGTGTTCATTGAAATGGTCATCGTCGAAAGGGATGAACTCGAAGAAAATCCCGTTGTTGGTCACCAGGCGCATCGCGTGGGTGCCGGGGCGCGACTGAAAGGCGATGAAGCCTTCGCTGGCCAGGTAGGAGTCCTGGTAGATGAGGGGCCGGGCCAGCAGCTTCTCAAAGCTTTTGCGGTAAGGTTCAAAAGCAATACCGCCCGTCACAAAAACCCGCAAATTGGGCCAGATCTCGTGAATGTTATTCAGCTTGTGGTCGGCGATGATGCGTTCCAGGGTCAGTTGCACCCAGGAAGGAATACCGGTGATGATGCTAACATCCCAGCTGGGAGCACGTTCGGAGATTACCTTTATCCGCTCGTCCCAGGTCTTGAGCTGGGCCACTTCGGTACCGGGCTTGAAATAGCGACGGATCCAGAGGGGGGGGCGCTTGGCGTTGATACCGCTCAGGTCACCGGCGTAGGCGCCGGTTTTCAACCGATTGAGGGAGGCACTGCCACCCACCATCAGCCAGCCTTTGGTATAGAGGCTTGCTGGCAGTTGGTATTTAGGCAGGCACGAAAACATGCGCAATGCCGCCGATCGCATGGACCGCGTCATATCACTGGTAATGGGGATGTATTTACTCGTAGCACCAGACGTGCCTGAACTCAGGGCGAAATACAAGTTCTTGCCTGGCCAGCAGACATCCTCCTCGCCGTCGAGCGTGCGGTGCCACCATTCCGAGAAGAGGGTGTCATAATCGAATACGGGAATCCGTTCCTGGAAAGCCGCCACCATATCTTCGGCGTCAAGAATAGCTTCGAACTGATAATGTTGTCCGAAGGCGGTATTTTCCGCGCGTTTGAGCAAATGCCGCAGTACCCGTTCCTGGCTGGCGATGGGTGATCGGCGCCGATCCAATACTTTTTGTAATCTAGCACCTTGCTGCAGCAGGCTGCTCCGCTTGATCTTATTATCCATTGGGGCTTTTTAGTACCATTTCTTGTTACAAAGGTAACCCCTCTGGGGGGATGGGGCAAGCCAGGTAGTTTTTTTTCGACTCAATTGCCCGAACCATTGCAGTATTCGGCGGCAAGAGCTGGAAAAGGGCCGTTGACTTATTGCACCCGGCGCTTGCTAAATGACGCAAAATTTTGTTATTAACGGGCAAAGGCTTTTCTTTGCATGGATTTTTAACAACAGGGTCGTATCTTTGCCCTTCTGATAAAAACGCATATTATTTAAGTAACTGGTTACGAATACTTTAGCCCGGATCAGCGAATTTCGCACAAGCAAGTTCACCGGGAAAAAGACCGATAAAATTGACGATAGATGGCACTGATTGGTCAGATCCGAAAAAATTCCTGGATACTAGTAATAGCAGTTGGACTAGGATTAGGTGGTTTCCTCCTCATGGACATGGTAAGTGCCAACAAAGGACCGGGCAATGGCTTGTCCCAGTTGGTGGTAGGTACCGTTAACGGAGAGAAAGTTCGCCGCACTGAATTTGAAAAAGTAAACAGCCTGCGGTACAGTGGTTCGAGCACGAATGTTTACCAAAACCGCAATTCCCTGTGGGACTGGTACGTGGAAGATTACCTGCTCAAGGGCGAAGCCGAAGTATTGGGCCTTGGCGTTAGCCCTGCGGAGATTACCGAACTGGAATTTGGTGACAACCTCAGCCCGGTTATTCGCCGCAACTTCCCCAACCCGCAGCAACCCGGCGCGATCAACCGCGAGCAGTTGAATTACTTCAAACAGATCATTGAAGGGAATACCCTTCAGGATGAAGTCGCTGCTGGCCGTTTGAATGCGTCCTTTCCCGATTTCTGGCGCATGCAGCGCGATATGATCGTGAAGGAGCGCCTACAAGCCAAGGTACAGGCGCTGGTGCAGAAAGCTATGTATACCCCCACCTGGATGGCTGAAATGGGGTATAACGAACAAAACCAAACGGTGGATTTTGCTTACGTAAAAATCCCCTACGACCAGATCGCCAACGAAGAAGTAAGCTTATCAGATAGTGATCTGAGCAGCTACCTCAACGCCAACGAAGCGCGCTTCAAGCGCAAAAACGAACAGCGCGTACTGGACTACGTCGTGTTTGACGTTGTTCCTACCGCAGCAGATTCTATGGAGTTGCGGAATAAAATCAGCAGCCTGAAAGCTGAATTCGCCACCACCGACAGTGATTCCAACTTTGTTATCCGCAACGAAGGCATCATTACCCCGACCTATTCCAGCAAGGCCGACCTGAGTACGGCTATTGCCGACACCGTCATGGCTTTGCCCGCTGGTAGTGTCTACGGACCCTACATCGAAATGGGAGAGTACCGCCTGGTGAAAGTCATCGACAAAGCCGTCATGGCCGATTCTGCCGACACCCGTCACATCCTGCTCAGCGCCAATACGACTGATGAATTTGCCAAGGCCAACGAAAGAGCCGACAGCATGATCAACGTCCTGCGCGCCGGAACGGCTGTGTTCGACACCCTGGTCGTCAAGTTCAGCCAGGATCCCGGCAGTGTATCCAATGGTGGTAAATATGAAAACGTTACCCCCAATCAGTTTGTCCCTGAATTCAACAAGGTGTTGTTCATCACGGGCCAAATTGGTCAACTTTATAAAGTGAGAACCAGCTACGGTATCCACATTGTGGAAGTGCTCAAGCGGTCGGCTAATACCACCCCCCGGGTGATGGTGGCTTACCTGCGCGATCCTATTGTACCCAGCAAGGATACACAGGACAATACTTTCCAACTGGCTTCTCAGTTTGTAGGTGCTAATCGCGATCTGGAAGACATGATCAAAGCCGCCGGTGAAACAACCGACCTGCGGGTGGTGAGTACCCCAGCGTTGGACAAGAATTCTTACGAACTGAGTCCGTTGGGCTTCAGTAACGACACCAAAGATGCCATTTGTTGGGCTTTTACCGCCAGCCCCGGCGAGGTGTCGCCAACCGTATATACGTTCACCGACCAGCAGCGCTACTACGATAACAAGTACGTGATCCTGGGCCTCAAGCAAGTATTGGCAGCAGGCGTTCCCAGTGTAGCCGACGTCCGTGAGGAACTGGAAGCGGAGGTGATGAACATCAAGAAAACCGAGTTGCTAAGTGGTAAAATAACGGGTACCGATCTGGTCACAATCGCTGGTCAGTTTGGGGTACAGGTAGATACCATCACCAATGCCGCTTTCGACCGTCCGTCGATGCCTGGTTTGGGCAACGAACCTCGCGTTATTGCTACAGCAGTAGGGATGACCCAGGGCCAGACCTCCAAGCCTATTCAGGGTGAAGGTGGGGTGTTTGTGGTTCAGCTGACCAGCAAAGCTGCGATAGGACAGGCCACCAACCTGCCGCAAATTCGCCAGCGCATGAGCCGCACTGCTCAGGGTATGGTTGCCAGTTATTTCATGACGGCCCTGAAGGAAAGTGCCAAAGTGGATGACAACCGCACTACTTTCGAATGTAACTAAACAGGCAATAACGGAAAGCAGAATTGTTCTGGTTTCACGTAGTTGCGATAAAAAGAACGGCTTGCCAGCTAACGTTGGCAAGCCGTTCTTTTTAGGTGCACAATTGCAGCCGAAGACCTGGTAGCAAGCCCAAAAGATGCCAGAAAAATTTACCGGAAAGCAGTAATTTTGTCCGCACAAAACCACCTGTTTCACCATGAAGAAAATAACTGCTTTCCTGGCTAGCGAAGCCTTTAATTTGTCAGTAGGCTACCTGGCAGGCCTGGGTGCCTCTCTCCTGGTATCGCGCTTTTTTGTAAAAAAGGGCCTGGGCAATTTATGGGGCATTGCCACCCGCCGCGAAGCCCTGCAAAAAGACGACTATGAGTGGCTCATGTTTATCTCTTCCTACCTCATTGGCCTGGTCGTACTTCTCACCGTACAGTACCTCATGCAGCGGTTGCGCGGGCAGCGGATGGTGCAGGAGTAAGCGTCGGCCGGGCCCAGCCGATCCGATTCCAATAATCTACATAGTAGGAAAGCGCCATAACCAGCCCTTCACCTGCCTGGGCCGCCGCATTTAGCCGTTGGAGAACGCGGTCGGCAGGTGGGCAACTGGAGCAGCCCTGAGCCGTAAATAATTCCAGTGGCACCACCGACTCAACGGGCGAGGCTGCCTGGCTCTTGTCCACTTTTTGCAGGGTATTGGGCGCTTTGGTGGGTAGTGTGAATACCACTACGCTTAACAACATACCCAGTACCCAACCACCGTAAGATAGCTAGCGCTGCATAAATTTACTTTTTGGTTATTGTAAAACAACAAGAATAATAGTTGCGGCGTTTGTGCTAACAGCCTACTTTTGCCAACAATATGAAAAAATACATTCAACACCTTCTTCTTTTTGTTGAACGCCGGCGTTTTGAACCTCGTCGCCCTTAGGGGCGCATACTGTCATATTATCCCTTCCGTGGGCTTTTTAGTAAAGTCCTTCGCTCAAAAAAATGAGCTATCAGTTTCCATCCTAAGTTGACCTGGAGTAATGCGAACTACTGATCATCGTTTTTTTCATTTTCCTCATTTATCAAACATTAACAATGGAATTTACCATTCGAGTGGCGGCCGCTGAAGACGCAGCGTATGCGCAGCAAATTTGTGATTTGATCAAAGATTCAGCTAAATCCCGCGGAACAGGAATCGCCGAACGTGAGCCTGCCTACATCTGTACCAAGATACAGAATGGCAACGCAGTCATTGCCCTACAGGGCGAACAGTTGGCTGGTTTTTGTTATATTGAGGTATGGAGCCACGATCGGTACGTTGCCAATTCGGGATTGATCGTCGCGCCCGAGTTCCGCCGTTTTGGTTTGGCCAAACAGATCAAGGCGCGGATTTTCCAATTGTCGCGCGATAAATTTCCCGAGGCCAGTATTTTTGGTATCACCACCAGTTTGGCCGTCATGCGGATCAACTCTAAGCTCGGCTACGAACCCGTCACTTTTTCAGAACTCACCCAAGATGAGGCTTTTTGGAACGGCTGTCGTTCCTGCCCCAACTTCGATATCCTCGAGCGCAACCAGCGGCGCATGTGCCTGTGCACCGCCATGCTGGCACCCGCCGCCGTGGAAGTAGCAGAAAACATGGCCACCGATCTGAGTGACCTGATCATTGCCGACGAAAAAGTGGCGGGAAACATTTTGTAATTAACGACCTGGTCAATAGCATAAGATAATAACATAAGATGAAAAATAAAAAAGTAGTACTCGCCTATAGTGGCGGGCTGGATACCTCGTATTGTATCAAATACCTAACGGAGGAACACCAAATGGAGATCCATGCCCTGACGGTGGATACCGGCGGCTTTTCGGCCCTGGAATTACAGCTCATGGCAGAACGTGCCCTGGCCCTGGGTGCTACCTCCTACCAGGCCGTGAACGTAACGAAAAAGCTCTACGACCAGTGCCTCAAGTACCTGGTTTTTGGCAATTCCCTGCGCTACCAGACGTACCCGTTGTCGGTGAGTGCGGAGCGGATGTTCCAGGCCCTGGAAGTGGTCAACTATGCCCGTTCGATTGGCGCTGATGCCATTGCCCACGGGAGCACGGGCGCCGGAAATGACCAGGTGCGGTTCGACCTGATCTTCACCCTTCTGGGTGACGGCATTGAGATTATCACGCCCATCCGCGAGCAGCAGTTGTCGCGGGCAGCCGAGATTGCCTACCTGGAAAAGCACGGGGTCAGCTGGCCCGACAAGAAAGGCAAATACAGCATCAACCAGGGTCTCTGGGGTACTTCCGTGGGGGGGCAGGAAACCCTCACGTCGCACCAAAACCTGCCGGAAGACGCCTGGCCGGTCCCGATGACGGCCCAGGGCGAGCGGAAGCTAAGTTTGCAGTTCAAGGCGGGCGAATTTGTCGGCTTCGACGGGCAGACCTTCGCGCACCCCGTAGCCGCTATCCAGGCCCTGGAAGCAGTGGCGGCTCCCTTCGGTGTCGGCCGCGACATTCACGTTGGCGACACCATTATTGGTATCAAAGGCCGGGTAGGTTTTGCGGCGGCGGCCCCGTTGCTGATCATCAAAGCGCACCACCTGCTGGAAAAACATACCCTCACCAAATGGCAGTTGTACTGGAAAGAACAACTGGGCAACTGGTATGGGATGATGGTTCACGAAGGGCAGTTCCTGGACCCCGTGCTGCGCAACATCGAAGCCTTCCTCACCGACACCCAAGAACCGGTGACGGGTGATGTTTTCCTGACCCTCCATCCCTACCGTTACGTACTCGACGGCATCCAGTCGCCCTACGATATGTTGGGCGCTGGTTTTGGCCAGTACGGCGAAATGAACACCGGCTGGAGTGGCGAAGATGTCAAAGGTTTCACCAAGATCCTCTCCCTGGCTGGCCAGATTCAAGGGAAAGTACGCGCCACAACGACCAAGGCGTAAGGCCATTTTATCGGTCAGGTAGGCCGGTTTTTTAACCATCAATCCAATCATTATGATTCAAATTGGCATCATTGGCGGCGGCGGCTACACGGCGGGCGAACTCATCCGAATCCTGCAGTGGCACCCGGCGGCAGAAATCCGGTTTGTCCACAGCCTGAGCCAGGCTGGCAAGCCCGTGAGTGCCATTCACCAGGATCTGGTGGGCGATTGCCAGCTGGTGTTCACCGCCGCGTTGGATCTTTCCGTTGACGTCCTTTTTCTGTGCAGTGGCCACGGCCAGTCCCGCGCCTGGCTCGCCGAACACCCCCAGTCCGCCCAGACCCTGGTCATTGACCTGAGTACCGACTTCCGCCTGGATGATACGTTCAGCTACGGTTTGCCGGAACTGAACCGTGACCAGTTGCGCGGCGCGCGGCGCGTGGCCAACCCCGGTTGTTTTGCCACGGCCATCCAGCTGGGGCTGTTGCCGCTGGCGGCGGCCAGGGCCTTACCTGCGGAAGTCCACATCCACGCGATCACCGGCTCAACGGGAGCCGGGCAGGCACCCCAGGAGACGACCCACTTTAGCTGGCGCCACAGCAACCTGTCTGTTTACAAGCCTTTTGCCCACCAGCACCTGGCCGAAATTGGCCGCAGCCTGCAGCAACTCCAGGGCGGTACCCTCCCCGAGCTGCCTTTCCTGCCGCTCCGGGGCGATTTTACCCGGGGGATTTTTGCCAGCATGTACCTGCGTACCGACCTCACCGAACAGGCACTCCAAGAACACTACGCCAACTACTACGCCAGCCACCCCTTCACGCACCTGGTTGCCGACAATCCGCACCTGAAGCAGGTGGTCAATACCAACAAATGCCTTGTCCACGTGGAAAAGCACGGCCAGCGGGCCCTCATCATCAGCGTCATCGACAACCTGCTCAAAGGGGCCTCCGGACAAGCCGTGCAAAACATGAACCTGGCCCTCGGCCTGGCGGAGGATACCGGATTGCACCTGAAAGCCCAGGTGTTTTAGACCAGCTGCTCTGGCATGGCGACATTACCCGCATTGCGCAGCAAAAAAAACTTTAACCCTATACCATCCTGGGCGGCTAAACCGTTTGTATTGCGCCGGTGAACGGGATTATCCGTACTTTTGCCGTCCTAAATCTGGGTTCAATAGCTATTAACTTATGAGGAGCGTAAATTTTTCAGTGCGTTTTATGGTGATTACGGCAAGTTTGCTGTTTACGGCAACCGTGAGTGGGCAATCGCTGATGCGCGGTTGGGAGGTCGGCCCCTGGGCAGGTGTTTCCTACTATTTTGGTGACTTGAACACCAATTACCGGCTCAACCGCCCCAATGCGGCGGGTGGTTTTTTGGCGCGCTACAATTTCAACGAACGCCTGTCTTTTTCGGTTAGTGGCAACTACGGAAAAATTGCAGCCTACGACAGCGATTCCCGCAACCCTTTCGAACAGGACCGCAACCTGAGCTTCCAGTCGGACATCTGGGATGGAACGGCGCTTTTCGAATTCAACTTCCTACCCTACTTCCACGGTAGCCGCGACAATTTCTTTACGCCCTACCTCTTCGGTGGCTTGTCGATTTTTAACTTCAACCCCAAAGCTGTTTACGATGGTCCTACGCAGTTGAATGGGGTCAATCCCGGGGAGTTGGTCGAGCTGCGCCCCCTGGGTACGGAAGGCCAATTTAAAGGGGAGGAATATTTTACCGTTACGGCGGCTTTTACCTACGGCATGGGTTTTAAATTTGACCTCAATTACGAGTGGAGCATGAATATTCACGCCGGCATTCGCTCAACGTACACCGACTACCTGGACGACGTGAGTACCGTCTACCCCGACCGTACCGACTACATTTCTACCCGCCCCCAGAGTGATCTGGCGGTGTATATGTCTTCGGGCAAATCGTTGGCGATTGACGGCGGCAAGCCCCTGGGCACCAAAGGCCAACAGCGCGGCGACAGCGGCAACAACGATGTCTATCTTTTTGCCGGCGTGGGAATTTTGTACTACTTCGGCGATGTCCGTTGCCCGTCCTACGGCAGTGGCACCCGCCGGAAATAGCAGCGTCTATGATCCAGCAGGTTGAATTCCGGCTACCCGCCGCAGCGCGTGGTTACCACCTCATCACCCGGCAGCTACTCGAGCAGCTGCCTGCGCTTCCGGCGCAGGGGCTGTTGTCGGTGTTCATCAAGCATACTTCGGCCGCACTCACCATCAACGAAAATGCCGACCCTTCGGTGCGGGTCGACTTCGAAAACATCTTCAACAGTCTCGTACCCGAAGACCTCCCTTTCCTCACCCATACCCTGGAAGGCCCCGACGATATGCCCGCCCACATTAAGGCCAGCATGATGGGGAGCAGCATCACCGTTCCCATCACCAATGGCCAGCTCAACCTGGGCACCTGGCAGGGTATCTACCTCTGCGAATTTCGCGACCACGGCGGGGCCCGGCAACTGGTGGCAACGATCTACAGTTAGGATACAAGCAGCGAAGCTAAAATGGCTCATCCTTCCCAAAGCTGGTGAATTGTTTAATATTCTCTTAATTTAGCCCCAGTTTTTCTTTACCACTTCCTTCACCATGTCAATTTTCGGACAAGGCATATATTTTGGCTTGCTGTTGGCCATCCTGGTAGGGCCCTTGCTGGTGGCGTTGGTGCAAGCAAGTCTGGAGCAGGGTACCAAAGCTGGCTTCATCGTTGGCTTTGGCATTTGGGTGAGTGATTTTTCGTACATCGTGTTGGTCTATTTTGGCATTCGTTACGTTAACCAACTTATTAACTGGCCCGGATTTGAGCTGACCCTTGGGCTCATTGGTGGCTTAGTGCTGCTGGGTGCGGGCATCAGCACCTTGCTGACCCCTCCTCCCCGCCTGGACGATCCGAACCCTGCGGCGAACGAAAAAAAGGGCAACCTGACTTTGTGGTCCAAGGGCTTTTTTATCAATACCATCAATCCTTTTACGGTCTTCTTTTGGGTTTCGGTGATGACGGGGGTAGTTTTGAAGAACGAATACGACCACCACCAGTCTTTCCTTTTTTTTGCTGGTCTGTTTGGAACGGTGGTTTTCACCGATTGCCTGAAAATACTGCTGGCCAAGGTTATTCGTCACCGACTTACCGCCCGCCACCTGTGGTGGATCCGGCGGATAGCGGGTCTGGCTCTAATAGTTTTTGCGATAGCGCTCGTGATCAGGGTGATTTTTTAACTTTGCAGTGCAAAAATTAAGTAATCGTGAAGCAGGGTCTGATAAATTTTTTAAAATTCCTGGTATTTCTCAGCGTAGGGTTGGCCATCTTGTACTGGGTTTATCAAAAACAAAGCACGGCCTACCTGGCCGAATGTGCGTTGCGGGGCGTTCCCGCCGCCGATTGCAGCCTGCTCGATAAGGTATTGAGTGATTTTGCCTCCGCCAACATCTACTGGTTGTTGGTGGTGTTGGGGTGTTTTGCGTTGAGCAATATCTCGCGGGCCATCCGTTGGAATATGCTCCTTCAGCAACTCGGCTACCGCCCCCGCCTGAGCAATTCCTTTCTGACCATCATTTTAGGCTACTTTGCCAACTTGGGTCTGCCCCGGGTAGGCGAAGTGGTGCGTGCCGGTACGATGGCCCGCTACGAAGGTATTCCGGCGGAGCAGGTCATGGGCACCGTGGTGGCCGACCGCATTGTCGATGTCATTAGCATTTTGTTGGTTACTGCCCTGGCACTGGTGCTGGAGTTTGATACCCTCTGGGCGTTTCTTAAAGAAAACAGTACACTCCAGGAGAAATTGGCCAACAACAGTACCTTGCTCCTGGTGCTCGCAGGGTTGGCGCTACTCGGGCTGGGCTCGTTGTACCGCTTGCGTGCGCGCATTCAACAGTTGGGGGTCTACCAAAAGATAAGTGGTATCTTAGTAGGCTTTGTCGAAGGCCTCCAAACGGTCCGGGGGCTTAAGCGGCCGGGCTGGTTCCTTTTCCACAGTATCAACATCTGGGTCATGTATTTCCTGATGACCTACGTCTGCTTCTTTGCCTACGCACCAACGGCTCACCTTTCTGCGTTGGTGGCTCTGGTGGTGTTTGTTTTCGGCGGTTGGGGCATCGTCATTCCCTCGCCGGGCGGCATGGGTACTTACCATTTTCTGGCTACTACCGCGCTGGGATTTTACGGTATTGCCGGTGAAGATGGCTTTGCCTGGTCGAATATTTCGTTCTTTACCATTCAGATCGGTTGCAATATTTCTATTGGCTTGCTGGCACTTATCCTTTTGCCTATCCTCAACCGCAAACAGGTGGCGGTGGATGCCCCCTGAGGTAAGAAAAAAAAGCAGCTGCCTTAGAACAACTGCCTTAAAACAGCGTGCGCTTTCAGCGGTCTTAACCATTATAGACTCCTTTTGATGACAACAGTACTAGATGCTATTGCTAACCTGGATATGCTTGCACAACAAGTTGCCTATTCGCATCCGGTTGGGGTCTACCTGTTGTTTTTTGGCATCATTTTTTTCGAATCTACTTTTTTGCCCGTCTCGCCGTTTCTCCTGGGCAATGGCCTGGTGTTTAGTGCCGGTGTGCTGGCCGCCGCTGGCTCCGTGAGTTTGGTGCCGATCCTTCTGGTGTTGTCAGCTGCCGGGGTAGCCGGTGCCGGTGCAGATTACTACGTGGGGCGGCAATTTGGTTTGCTGCTGTTCAATAAATTCCCCAACCTGGATAAGAAGCACTTTGAACAGGCCCACGAGTTTTATGAAAAACACGGCAACAAGGCCATCTGGTTTTCCCGCTTCGTAACCGTCGCCCGAGCCCTGGTTCCGTTGGTAGCGGGCATGGCTGGCCTGGAGCAACGCCGTTTTTGGAAACATATCCTGCCCAGCGTGGTACTCTGGATCGTAAGCTTTACCCTGGCGGGTTATTTTCTGGGGCATATCCCCGTGGTCAAGCATTATTTCATCTGGATCGCCGTCGGCGCAGTGGGTCTTTGTTTGTTTACGATATTAATCTGGGGTATGAAAAATCAACTGCGACGAATCTTCGCCACTTTCTTCCCGCGGCAACGGCCACCGCGCAATTGACGACACAATGGGGCAAAACAAAGCGATCAACTTTCCCTTGGAAAATTGATCGCTTTGTTTTCTTTAGTTACTTGTGCTTAGATCAGGTTGCTTCCTGCGTCGGGTAAGTACCATTCCAAACCTTCTTGCCGCTCAGTCTTCTCACCAGGTACATGAACCCTACCAAGAGGAAAAAGAAGGGCCCCAGGAATCCCAACAAAGCAATAAACTTGGTGCCGTAGAATTGGGACATCGGGCGACGCAAGCGCTCGGACATGATGTACATGCTGGGGATCAGGAGCAAGGTCAGGAAAAAGGAGAAGACCAGGCCAAAGATAATGGTCCACGCCAGCGGACCCCAGAAAACTACGCTATCGCCCCCGATCCATATCTGGGGATTAAAGTCGGTCAGCAGGGTCAGGAAATTGATGTTAAAACCGATGGCCAATGGGATAAGCCCCAGGATAGTCGCAATAGCGGTGAGCATGACGGGGATAATCCGCACCTTTCCCGCTTCGATGGCAGCCGCCCGGATTTTGTACCCGCGCTGCCGGAGTTCGTCGGTGAATTCGATCAGCAGGATACCGTTTTTGATTACAATACCGGCCAGGCCAATCACCCCCACCATGACCATAATCGTAGGCATGGACATGCCGGTGATGGCGTAACCGAGGAAAACACCAATCACGGAAAAGAAAATTTCCGAGAGTACGATAAAGGGTTTACTCAAGGAGTTGAATTGTAGCACCAGAATCAGAAAGATGAGGCCCAGGGCGATCAGCAATGCTTTACCCAGAAAGGCATTGGTCTCCTCTTGCTGCTCACTGACGCCGGTTTGTTTGATGGTAACGCCTTCCGGTACGGGGTAGAAGGATTGGAAGGTTGCCAGTTTTTCGGCCAGTTCTTTGTTGATCGTAGGTACGGCCGTAAGATCCGTGACACTGGACTGCAGCTGGATGGTTCGCTCCATGTTTTTTCGCTTGACCATTCCCGGGGTGCTCGTAAAATCGTAGGATGCCACGGCACTGATGGGAACTTGCTTGATGCGTCCGGTATTGAAATCCCGGAAAGTAATCCGCATGTTCAGCAGGCTTTGCAGGTTGTTGCGCTGCCCGGCCTCGTAGCGAAGCTGGATGGGGTATTCGTCTTCGCCATCCTTAAGTTTGCTTACTTCCTGGCCGAAGAGAGCGGTGCGGATCGCGTTGCCTACCTGGGCGGTACTGATTCCTTCGTTGGCTGCTCTTTCCTTATCCACGAGGATGGTTACCTCGGGGTTATTCAGGTCGACGTCGATAGCCAGGTTCTCGATGCCATTCACCCGGGTGGTGTCCAGGTAGTTGAACAGGTCTTTGGCAACCTTGGTAATGGCTTCAAAATCATCGCCACCGATCTCTACGTTGACGGGGGGATCGGTTGGGGGGCCGGTTGCTTCCTGTTCGACGGTGACCGCCGCACCGGGAATACCTTTGACCACCGCCCGGATGCTGTCGAGGTAGGGTAGGGTAGGTTCGTAGGGGCGTTCGGCAAATTCCACAAAAGAAATCTGAATACGCCCGAGGTTGGTCTGCACGCTGCGGTTGTTGTCCATCGGGTTGTTGGCATTCACCGCTACGTTTGAAATGACACTCTCCACAATCGACCCTGGTTCTCCGGGGTGCAAACCGGCCAGGGCGCCAAAGGTTCGGGTTTCCAGTTCCTGGAGCACTTTGTCGGTTTCCTCGGCGCTGGTTCCTACGGGCATTTTCAAATAGACATAAATGAAGTTGGGTTGGCCGCTGGGGAAAAAGGGCAGGTCCGGGTTGCGGGCAATCAGGGCCAGCAAAGCCACAAAGAAAAGCACGAATACCGATAAAAAGGCCCATACGGGTCGCTTGCCAGCCAGCAGCCAGTGCAACAATCGTTCGTAGGCCGTCATCATCCGGGGGAGCACATTGTGCTGGAACCGGTAAATGATATCCGTAATTACCAGCCGGTTGATGACAAAAAGCACCGGAAAGAGCATCAGGACGGTACCCAGGGCTTTGACTCCCGCTATTCTGGCTACAATGCCCAGGACGAGGAGGGCCCAGACCCACCATTTTCTTAAGACGCTCATTTTGTTAGCGGGCGCTTTTTCGTCGGGGCTCATAAAGCTTGCGGCAAAAACCGGGTTGACAAAAAAGGCCACCAGCAGAGAAGCCAATAAGGTGAAAATCAGGATCGTCGGCAGATAAATCATAAACTTACCTACAATACCCTTCCAAAACAACAAGGGAAAGAAGGGCGCCACCACCGTAGCGGTACCCGCCAGCACCGGAATGAACACTTCTCCGGCGGCATTTTTTACGGCCCGCATAATGGGGACCTTGCCATTGTTGAAGATCCGGTGGGTATTTTCGATGACGACGATGGCATCGTCCACAATGATGCCCAAACCGAAGAGCAGGGCAAACAAGACGATGAAATTCAGGGTCACACTGCTCCCTACGATGAGGTCGGCAGCGGGTAGAAACAGGAAGGCCACGAAGACGCTCAACGGTACACTCAGGGCCACGAAAAACGCATTGGTGATTCCCATGAAAAACATGAGCACCAACAGCACCAGGATAAAACCGATCACGATGGTGTTGACCAACTCGTTGAAGGAAGTCGCTGCCTGCTTGCTCTGGTCACCGGTAATGACGACGTCAAGGTCCTGCGGAAAGTCCGTTTTTTTCATCTCGGCGACGAGCGCTTTGACCTTGTCGGCACACTCGATGAGGTTTTCACCCGGCCTTTTCACGATGTTCAGCGTGACCACGTTCTTGCCGTCCAGGCGGGCATAACTTTCTTGTTGCTTGATGGTGTCGATGATGGTGGCAATATCCTGCAAGCGAATGCTACTCCCGCCAGGTGTTTGGACCAACAGGTCAGCAATTTGCAGGCTGCTCACCAGTTGGCCTTTGATCCGCAGGGCGCGGTTCATGTCACCTACTTCGAGTTGGCCACCGCTGATGTCCATATTCTCGTAGGCCACCGCGTTGGCGATATCCGTAAAGCTCAACTGGGCTTTGTCCATGGCCAGGGGATCGACGTTGATCTGGATTTCCCTTTCGGGCGCACCCACAATGTCGACCTTGTTGACTTCCGACAGCGATTCGATGCCGGTCTTGAGCTTATCGGCGTACCGCTTGAGTTTTAAGCCGTCGTAATCGCCACTGAGGTTGACGAACATAATTGGCATATCGCTGAACGAAAACTCGACGACATCGGGCTCGCTGGTGAGGTTGTTGGGGAGGTCACCTTTGGCTTTGTCTACGGCATCTTTGACTTTTTGCTTGGCCACGGCTACTTCCACGTCGGTGTCGAACTCGACAATGATGATGCTGTAGTCCGTTACGGAAATAGAATTTACCTTATTCACCTTGACCCCGGTAATGCCTTTGATTTCTTTTTCAATGGGCCGGGTCACCAGGTTTTCGATGTCCTTGGGGGAGTTGCCTACGTACACCGTGGATACGGAAATGGTAGGTACGACAATGTCGGGAAACTGCTCCTTGGGCAGCGTCGTGAAGGTATAAAAACCGATCAGGGTGATGATGATGGTGATGATGTACATCGCCGTCATGTTGTTCACGGCCCAACTGGTGGGTTTAAATTCTTTATAGGGTTCCGGGCGTACTTTGGTGGCTTTCATAATCGCGGCTGTTCTGCTGGCTGATAATTAAATATTGCTCAAAACCTGACCTTCGTACAGGTCCTGATACCCCCTGGTCACCAATTGGTCACCGGGCTGTAAGCCGCTAAGGATTTCAATTTCGGCATTGTAGAGGTCACCGAGGGTGACAGCCACTTTTTTGGCGGTTTTTTTGCCGCCATTATCAGCCATTACGTAAACGTATTTGCCATTTTCATCGGACTGTACAATATTGACGGGGATGACAATGGCCTCACTGTTGGCGTGATTCAAAATCTTGACGGAAGCCGCCATATTCGGCTTCAGGCCGGGTACCGTGGGTAGCTTGCATACGGCGGTAAAGCCCTGAGACGCTTTGTTGACCGATTGGCTGATGCGCTGGATCGTTGATTTAAAGGTTTGGTTGAGGGCGGGCACTTCCACCAAAACTGCCGCCCCTGCTTTCACTTCGGTCGCGTAATTTTCGGGAATATTCACTTCGACCGTCAAATCACTGTTGTTGACCAATTGGATTTGTGGTCCGGTGGCTCCCAATCCGGTAAAAAGCTCGCCGACCTTGAGGTTGACAATTTCGGCTATCCCGCTCTGGTCGGCGTAGACGAGGTACGTTTTCAGTTGTTCTTCCTGCACCGCGATCTGGTTGGCGAGGGCGTCGACGTTGTTTTTAGCGTTGAGCAGCTGGACTTCGTTGCCGATTTTCTGATCCCACAATGTTTTGGTGCGATTGTAGAGATCTTGGGCAAAAGTGAGTTGGGTTTTCGAGGCGGCGATGGACTGGCGCAGGATCTGGTCATCAAGTTTCAGGATCAACTGGCCTTTCCGGACGGCTTGTCCTTCTTTGATATACAATTCCTTGACGTAACCACCTACCCCGTTTCGGGGCGCCACGTAGGAGGTGTTTTCGGCGGTTACCGTACCCTGCAAGTTGATGTAGGCGGCAAAAGCTTCCGGTGCAATTTCAACGACGGAAACCAACTTGGGCCGAATGGCTTTGCTGGGGTCCAGTTCAATGATTTCTGCTTCCAGGGTGGCAATTTGCTGCGCCAGATCGGCTTGCTGGGTTTTCAACTTAGCCAGGTCTTCATTTTTTTTGGCCAGGTCTTTTCCTGTTTTTTCAGCAGGTGGGGTGCACGCACTCAACATGCTGAGCAGCACAAAAACAGCTACGATGGTTCTCATAAAATTTCTTTTTCCATTTGCCGGGAACAAAGCGCTAATGCGCCGGAATGTTCCCTGAGGCGTAAGTTTGTTTCACTTTTTTAATCAAAAGAGCGCTGGGTTAGGGGTGTTTTTGCTCGCTTGTGAGTAGGCATTGTGTCAGTACGGAAAACGGATTAAAATTCGCAATGAAGCCCTGCGAGCAGAAAAGGATGACCTGGTCATTTCGATAATAGGTTATTCCAGTGACCTGCACAAAACAACTGGTTTTCTGCTATTGTTTCGGTAATTACAATAAATCACTAATAATTTAGGCCGACTTGACGGGGGAAGGAATCCCCGCGGCAAGCCGGCCTAAAAGATGAGCGCCTCAGCGTTAAAATCGCTGGATGTACTTAGTGGTTGGGGGTCTTCAGAAGTTCCGGAAATTTGGCTTGAAAGCGCTTCAGCCGGGGAATAGATACGTTCTGAATGTAGGGGTTTTCCGGGTGCAACTGCTCGTAGTTCTGGTGGTAATCCTCGGCCTGCCAAAACCGTTCAAAGGGCATCACTTCGGCAGCTATGGTAGCGTTCAGTTGTTTGGCCAGGGCGGCTTTCTTCTCGTCAATGACCTGCTTTTCGGTCTCATTTTGGTAAAAAATGATGGAGCGGTACTGCGAGCCGCGGTCGGGCCCCTGCCCGTTCACCTGGGTGGGATCCTGGGAGCCAAAATAGACATCGACCAGGGAGCTGAACGAAACCACTGCCGGGTCGTAGATTACCTCCACGGCTTCGGCATGGCCGGTTGTTCCGGTATTACTCAATTCGTAGGTCGGGTTGAGGGTGTGGCCGCCGGCGTAACCCGCCACGACTTCCTGCACGCCCCGGACACTTTGGTAAACGGCCTCCACACACCAAAAGCAACCACTCGCAAAATAAGCGGTATCAAGGGTGGTCGTTACGGCCGTTGCGCCGGGTACAAATTTCAGGGCCGCCGAGTTGATGCAGTAGCGCAGCCCGTCGGGCGCCGGGCCATCGTTGAACACGTGGCCAAGGTGGAGGCCGGTGGCCTGCTCTACTACTTCGTCTCTGACCATCCCGAGGCTGCTGTCTTTAACCCACAGCACGGCACCTTCCTTGATGGGCTTGGAGAAGCTGGGCCAGCCGGTTCCCGAATCAAATTTGTCGGCCGAGCTGAACAGGGGTTCACCCGTGGCCGCACTTACGTAAATGCCCGCTTCGTGGTTGTTGTAGTAAGCGTTCCGGAATGGCGGTTCGGTGCCTTTTTCCACCATGATGTAATACACATCCGGGTTGAGTATTTGCTTCCAGGCACTATCGGGTTTGGCGTCGGGGAAGGTGGCAGCAGCCAGGGTCGATTGCTGGGGTTGGGTACGTCCGCAGGTGAACAGGAAAGCCACCAGGGCCAGCGACAACAAGGGGAGGACAAGGTTTGTATTTCTCACGATCTTTGATTAAAAGTGTAAAGGGAATAGCCAGTTGGATGCTTGTGCCGGATACGGTGCACCCGGCAAAAGATACATCCATTAAACAAGTTTACCCGGATGAGTTGTTCAGTTAAGCGCAAATTATTCCAGTCCATTCTACCCCAACTGTCCCTTTCCTACCATTTCCACGCCGCCGGATCGAAGGGCACCTGGTAAATGCGGCTCCACCCGTTTTGGTAGCTGTTCACCGCCTGCTGCAATTCCGTCAGGTTTTTAAAACCGGGACGTTCACCGAGTGCACTCCGCCGACTGGTAAAATACAAGGTGCCGGTAGGCAGGTCGACAAACGGACAATAATCCATTGCCCGGGAATTGATGGCCAGCCCCAGGTTTACGGCTGGCCGCCACTGCTGTTCGGCGTCGCGCGTGCTGAGGTACAGGTCGCCACTGCCCTGGCCGTCGGGGCGTTGGTAGGCACCAAAGAGGAGGAAAGACTCGTCGGGAGCCACGTAGGCGTTGTATTCGTAGCCGGCCGTATTGATGCCTGGCCCCAGGGCAACGGGCGATCCGTAGTGATCGCCGAGCCACGCGCTGAAGAAAATATCGTCTTTCCCGCTCGATGCGTGACCGTCGCTGGTGAAGTACAGGTTGTTGTTGCTGGCCAGGGTGGGGTAAAACTCGTCGGCGTCGGTGTTCACCGGCGGGCCCAGATTTACGGGTAGCCCCCAGGGGGCGGTAGGGGTTGGCCGGTCCACGTACCAGATGTCGAAGTCTTTAGCGGCGTGGCTGCTGTCGGCCAGTGGTCGGTTGGATACGAAGTAGAGGCGCTGGTTGTCGGGCGCGAGGAAGGGTTCCAGGTCCTTGTACTGGCCGGTGAAGGGCACCAGTTCGGGCTCGCTCCACCCATCTTTTTCTTTTCGCAAAACCGCGATTGCCGATACCTCCTCCAGTGGGCTCTGGATCGTGAGGTAGGCTTCGGTGCCAGCGGTGGCCAGGGTGAAGTCGCGCACGTTGGGCAAGGCGGCCAGGTGCGCCAGTGCGGGCACGACGGTGACGGTGGTGTCCTGGCAGTAGCCGCGGTAGGCGTTGACCAACAGGAAGAAGAGCAGGAGGGTATGTTTTTTCATAGTGGATCACATTTGGTGCGTGCTTCGTTGGATACTCAGCTGGTATTTTTATTGGCGCAAGGTCTAACTTTGTGTTAAAGGTGCAAAAAAAGGGGTGCGCCCCTCCGGTCGCACCCCAAAAAAAATAGGGTTTTAAGGTTTGTTCCTGGTGTTTTTCTTCATTTGTGGTAGCCAGCCCCGGCGTTGGAGCAGGAAAAAGACCAGGCCCAGCACATTCAGGCCAAGGAGCCCCAGGAACAGCAGGTGGTAGCGGAGCCTCAATTTTTGTTCGGCAGCGGCCCGCTTGTCGGCGGCCTCCTTTTCGCTGGCGTGGCGGTCGCGGTCGGTTTCTGCCAGGAGGCGTTGTTCGTATTCCTGAGCAAATTCGATGGATGCTTGTTGTAGTTCCTGGTTCTGCTGCCGGATGGTCTGGCGCAGGTTGTTCAGTGCGGTAGTAGAATCGGCCAGGGCGCGTTGCCGGGCGGCATTGGTGTGGGTCAGTTGTCGGTTCTCGGCCCGGAGCGCTTGCTCGGTACTGGCGGCGTTCTCTTTTTCGGCGGCGAGTTGGTTGCGTAGGTGGTCGTAGGCGTCGCGCACCTCGGCGCAGGGATCGTAGAAGCTGGCGGGGATCAAATCCGTTTCGCGGTAATTTTGTGGCGGCTTTTGCTTGACGGTTATCAGATTCGGGCGCGCTGTATCAACCGGGGCTTGATCATCCTGGAGGGGGAAGCCTCCTGCGGAAAAGGCCAGGTAAGCCAGGAAAAGAAGACCGAGGATGACGATGATACCCAAACCCGAACTGCCCGAACCCGTCTGCCCGCCTGGCACCGTAGGTGCCACCATACCCGCCGAAAAAGGGTGGGAGACTCTGAAAACCAGGCGAACCACCCCGATGACGAGTACAAACACCAGCACCAGAATGACGATAATATTGAGTAATAAATTTTCCATAACCCTGCTGTTTTTGCTGTTGTTAGTAATGGATTTTACCTAACAAAACTCAGTAAAACAGCGCCTGAATTCAAACGTTTCGTACAGCAAGCACAGGGTGGCCGCAGGAAGTCGCGAGGGGGAGGGCGAAAGGCAGCAGGAAGGCAGCAGGAAGGTGGCAGGAAGGTGAAATGCCGCCGGGAGAAGCAGCAAGATGACGTTTGGGATTCAATAGCTCATTTTTCAACTGAAAAATGAGCTATTGAATCCCACTTCCTGTAAAAGCAATTTAAAGCCCCAAATAGTTCGGGGAGTTCGTAAAAAAATATGCCGGGCGTTTAACCCTGGTCCACGCCCATGAGTTGGCGGAGGTAGGTGTGGTGATTTTCTTTGAAGTATTCCTTTTCAAAGATGATGTGGTTTTTGTAATTCCACCACCAGCGGCGCAGCAGTTCCTGTTCGAAATCAGCTAAGGAAAACAGCAATCTCAACCTTTCTGTGGTATTATCTGGAACCATGTTGGGCAAGTTGGCCAGGTAAAAAGCCTGCCGCAGAAAACGTACCGCGGTTTCTTCACCGTCTACGTCCTTCGGGCGTTGGAGGCTGAATTGTTGGACCACCTGCTTGACCCCGAAGTAATCGACATCCAGGTAAATGAGTGCCCCGGCGGTAATCAGCCGGCCGAAGATACGGGCCTCCAACAAGGCCAGCGAGGGCTGGTCGGTCGATTCTATTCTTTGGGTGTACGCGTAAGGGCAGTGGAAGTCGTGCAGTCGCATTTCCAATTCGAGTTCCCAGTCCTGCCATTCCGTGTCTGGTAAGGCAAACTGCTGGCGCACTTTTTGGAGGGCAATGCTATTGGCCAGGGTGTTGAGTACCTTCAGGGCATTGTTGATCATCCGTTGGCTGCGCTGGAGGAACTGGCTGTCCTGCTCGTCGATGAAGTAACGCCGGAACAAGGCTTCCGGCGATGCAAAGATGTTGGCTGTCTTCCAGGCTTCCTCCTCGGTGCCTCTGCCGGGCAACGCTTTGGGCAGGTAGTAGCTGACGGGGTTGTCCATTTTGCGGGCATTCAAATACAGCGGGGGTGCATAAAAGGGATACCTATTGCCAATGATGCAGTATTCGTTGTAGAAATCGTTAAAATCCCTTACCTGCTGCAGTTTATGATCCAGTGAGGGGTGCAGCATGTAATAATCGGATTGCTGAATGGACTCGGTGGAGTGAATATACTGGGAGGCAGGTAAAAAAAACTGCTTGTTGGATACCACGTAGCCAATGAGGCCCATCCGGTAGAGGTAGTTGACAATAGACGGATCTACCTTCTTCAGTTCATTCTTATAGATCAGGTTTTGTTGGAATTTATTTGCGCACTCGTCGATGTATTCCTCCCGAAACTTGGGCACAATCTCTTTCAGGTAGTTGCTCAGGATCGTCTCGTGGGAATCCTGGTTGACCACCCGCCGCACCTTCGTGATTTTTTCTTCGACGGAAAGGGTGTGGTAATCCTTTTTAGCCAGGAGGTTTTCAAAGATCAATTTACCCATCCGCACCACTTCCCGCGGCCGTTCAAAAGTGTGGCGCAGAATGAAGTCAAAAACGTGTTCCTCCCGCAAAACCTGGTGCTCGTCCCTGGCTTGCACGTGAGCCATGTCGGTAAAACCAACAAAGGAAAGGTAGGGGTTGAGTTGCTGGGTTTCGGGGTTGGGGTGAAGGTGCGATTCGGGCGTGTTGGCAATATTGGTTTCAAAAATCTCCTTTATTTCACTTTTGGTGTACTTCAGATCGGTGCAGTAATTCTTCAGGTTGGCGATCAGCTGGGTTTCCACATTGAGCGCTTCGTGGCGTGCCGTAGCGAAGATCTTGATGTGCCGATTGACGGCGGTGGTGAAGTTGTAGCTGGTCAGCAAGAGGCCGCACTGGGCATGTTTCCAGACTTTGAAGGGGATATTCTCGTCTTCCTCCGAGTCGAAGTATTTGTATTCTTCGTTTGACAGGAGCGTATCCAGGGCCTGGTCGAGGCGGTCGATGAACAGGATAAACGGCGACCGGATGTCGTTGAGCTGCGCGAGCAAGTGGTTTAAGTTGTCGCGCAAAAAGCTGGATGTAATGAACTCTTTCTGGTTGGTGATCAGCTCGGTTACCATGTTGCTCAACCGGAAGTTGGCCGGGAAGCGCTGGTTCAGATGGGCCAGGGATTCGGGTAGCTCAAACTTGAGCCGCCGGATCGCGACCAGCGCCAGCGCGAATTTCCAGATGTTGATCCAGGTTTGCAAACTGGACAGCGTTTCCAGTTCGTTGCGCGATAGCGTATCAATATTGAAATCCAACCCTTCTACCAGCTCACTACTCGCCGATACCCAGTGTCCCTGGTTGTCGTCGGCCTCCATTTTCTTCCAGTAGCGGTAGGCTTTGTAGCGCAGGAGCAGGGTTTTTCCACAACCTTTGGCGCCAATAAGAAACAGTTTTCGCTCGTGCGAAGAAGGTTCTAAATAATCGGTAATGGTTTGATTTTGTAGATGTAAGCATGCGGAATATCTTCAGGATTGAGGTCACTAGCGTCGTAGCTCCAGGGTTTCATAAGTAGGTATTTGAAGTTGGCGATGGCGAAAAACCAAAAATACACATTAACCCGGATATGCTCCCTGCAGAACAAGTCTATTTCTATCTTTGCCCCCATGCAACCATCCCCAAGTACAACTCCTGAAGTCCTGATCATTGGTGGCGGCCTGGCGGGGCTCGTCAACGCCATTCACCTGTCGGGTGCGGGGCGGCGGGTGCTGCTCATCGAAAAGCACGACTACCCCCGGCACAAGGTCTGTGGGGAATACATCTCCAACGAGGTGCTGCCCTACCTGCGCCACCTGGGCGTCGATCCCTTTGCTGCGGGTGCCGTGGCCATCAGCCGCCTGGCGCTGAGCACCGTGAGCGGAAAGCTCGTGGAGGCGCCGCTGCCACTGGGCGGTTTCGGCATCAGCCGTTACACCCTCGACCACCTGCTCTACCAACGGGCGCTGGCCAACGGCTGCACCATCGTGCAGGATACCGTGACCGACGTCACCTTCGCTGCCGACACCTTCACCACCACCACTCGCAGCGGGCAGACGTACACGTCACCCTTCGTGATCGGCGCCTTCGGCAAGCGCTCCAACCTGGATGCCCGCCTGGGGCGCAAGTTCATGCAGCGGCAGGCGCCCTACCTGGGCGTGAAGGGGCACTACACCGGCGACTTCCCCGCCGACCTGGTGGCGTTGCACAACTTCCAGGGGGGCTATTGTGGGGTGTCGCTCGTCGAGGACCAGCGCATCAACATTTGCTACCTCGCCGATTTCAAGTCCTTTAAACAGCACAAAAACCTGGCGGCTTTTCAGGACGCCGTCCTGTGCCAGAATCCGCACCTGCGCGACATCCTGGCACACGCCACCCCCCTTTTCGACGAACCCCTGACCATCAGCCAGGTGTCGTTTCTGCCCAAACCAACCGTCGAAGACCACCTCCTGATGAGTGGCGACAGCGCCGGCATGATCCACCCCCTCTGCGGCAACGGCATGGGCATGGCCATCCACAGCGCCCTGCTCCTGTCGGAATCCCTGCTCCGGTTTTTTGCTGGCGATCTGCCCAGCCGGGCGGCCCTGGAACTCGAATACCGCCGGAAATGGCAGGAAACCTTCCGCAAGCGCTTGTTCGCTGGTCGTTTATTCAATACCTTGTTCGCGCAGGATCGGGTATTTGACTGGGCGCTGACGGCGCTGACGTTTTTTCCCCAACTCCTTCCGCCATTCATCAAACAAACACACGGTAAATCCCTTTTAGTAGATGAGCAAGAGGGCGGTGTTTAATTTTCCTACCCCCTCCAGCTAACGATGCCTATGTTTTTAGATACCACCTCCCGCAGTACGGCCAGCGAAATGATGGACGACCTGGCCATGGAAGGCGACCTGCTACAGCGGTCGCTCGACAAGCTCGACTGGATCAACAAGTGGCTCGGCGGCAACCAGGTGACACTGGGGGGGCTTCAACTGTTGCTCGAGGAGGTGCCGAAAACCCAAACCCTGCGTTTCGTAGACCTGGGCTGCGGCAGTGGCGATATGCTCCGGCTGATCGTCGACAGCTGCCGACGGGCTGGCCGGCCCGTGCAGTTGCTCGGTATCGATGCCAATGCTTTTACCGTCAACTACGCCCGCCAGCAGTCGGCCCAGTACCCCGAGATCAGCTACCGCTGCGAAATGGTGACGGCGGACACTTTGCGGGCGCTGGATTTTGACGTGCTGCTGTCGACCTTGTTCCTGCACCACCTCAGCAACGAAGAGGTGCTGGATGTACTGACGGCGGCTAGCAAAAAAGCGACCGTCGGCATCGTCATCAACGACCTGCACCGCAGCCAGTGGGCTTACTTTTTGTTTAACCTCCTGACCCTGTTCATACCCAATCCCATGATCCGCCAGGACGGCCTGACGTCGATCCTGCGGGGATTTAAAAAAACCGAATTACAGGCTTTCGCCCAACAGCTGCCGCTGACCAACAGCCGCCTCCGTTGGCGCTGGGCTTTTCGCTACCAGTGGATTATTTCCACCCCCAAATCAATCCAATAGGACAACCGCATGGTAAAAATAAAAACCGTCGCCAAGGCACTCCCACCCCACAGTCGCACGACCGACGAGATCATCCCTTACATCAAAGTCTGGCTCGAAGGGCAGGAGGAACGCTACCAGCGCAAAGTGCTGAAGATCTTCCGCAACGCCGCCGTCGATCGCCGCTACTCGATCATGGACGCCGAGGAGATGTTCACCACGCGTGGCTTCGAAGCGCGCAACAACCGCTACATTAAAGGCGTGTTGGAACTTTCGGAGACGGCCCTGCGCGGCGCCCTCGAAAAAGCCGACTGGCAACCCCGGGACATCGACTACATCATTACCGTGAGCTGTACCGGCATCATGATCCCGTCGGTAGACGCCTACCTGATCAATAACCTGGGCATGCGCCAGGACGTGGTGCGGCTACCCGTCACCGAGATGGGCTGCGCCGCGGGGGTGTCTGGTATCATCTACGCCAAGAATTTTCTGCGGGCCAACCCCGGCAAACGCGCCGCTGTGATTGCCGTGGAATCGCCGATGGCGACGTTCCAGCAGGAAGATTTTTCCATGGTCAACGTGGTGAGCGCCGCGATCTTCGGCGACGGCGCGGCCTGCGTCCTCCTGTCTTCCGACGAAGCCGACGACGGCCCGACGGTCGTCAACGAAGATATGTACCACTTCTTCGACGCCCAGCACATGATGGGCTTCGCCCTCAAAGACTCGGGCCTGCACATGATCCTGGACCAGTCGGTACCCGCTACCATCGCCGAACATTTTCCGAATATTGTGCACCCCTTTCTGGCCAAGTCGAATACCAGTATTGAAGAGATCGATCACCTGGTTTTTCATCCGGGTGGGAAGAAGATTGTACAGACGGTGGAAGAGCTGTTCGGCTCCCTGGGCAAGAACATCAACGATACCAAGGAGGTCTTGCGCCTTTACGGCAACATGTCGAGCGCGACGGTGCTCTACGTGCTGGAGCGCTTCCTGGATCGCCCCATTCCGGCGGGCGAAAAGGGGCTGATGCTGAGCTTTGGCCCCGGGTTTTCGGCGCAGCAGGTGTTGTTGGAGTGGTGATCAGGGGTTGGTTCACGCGGCGATCAGGAGTTGGTTCACGCTGCGACGCAACGCAGCGGCGATTGCGCGGCGATTTTTGGAGGAGGTTCCTGATTGGGCGGAGGAGAGAGCGGGCAGCTGGTGCCTGCGCGGCGATCAGGAGTTGGTTCACGCGCCTGCCACGTCTTCAGCGTGGGCGACGCAACGCAGCGGCGATTGCGCGGCGATTTTTGGAGGAGGTTCCTGATTGGGCGGAGGAGAGAGCGGGCAGCTGGTGCCTGCGC
>Ga0213861_10000324_pt1 | contig 41210 bp, 64 predicted proteins | sample PICome_4_FD_160110 | JGI IMG/M metagenome (GOLD analysis project Ga0213861, IMG submission 160110) | Coastal seawater microbial communities near Pivers Island, North Carolina, United States - PICO131 | ecosystem: Environmental > Aquatic > Marine > Coastal | place: USA: North Carolina... | reverse complement strand
TCACCTTGCACTGAATAAAATGCTTCTGAGTATCTTAGCTTCATTAACTTACCTTTACTGCAATGTAAATGCATAAACCGAGGATCATTAGCTTACCCCAATCTAAATCAAAGTCTGTGCCTTCACCGAACTTTCTTCTGAATTCACTTAGTTTCATTTATAGATCTCCTGTAGGTTATAATTATATACTATAATACACTCTTTTTGTATGTAAGTCAACTACTTTTTCTTCCTTGGTATCCCTTTAGATTTCTTTAAACCACTAGTTTCTGCTAATTCTTTTTGCTTTGCCATAACTTCTGGTGCTTGAAATGCTGAGTTATCTGCTTCACTGCCCTCAAATATAAACAAGGGATCACTATCATTAGTATCAATAACTTCAGTACCAGCATATCTGCGAGTAACAACTTCCTTAATAAATGCACCCTGTTTAATTCTATATGTATGTAATTCGTGTTTAATTACACCATCTGTATCATTACATGCATTGATGAGAACATCATCTTCTTTGCCATCTGCTTTTCTAAACATTAAGAACCTTCCTTTAATTTTGTGTTTGTGTCATGTACTTGTTTTAAGATTGTATGTGGCATTATGTGTAACAATGCAAGTACATCTTTGGGGAAACATGCCCCATCGTATCCTAAGCCACCTACATCGTTTGGTGCCTTCATATGACTTGGTCCTATATTAGGAAACTTAGCCAATATATCTGTTAAATTATTATAGTCTATGTGATCAGGACCTACTTTAAATAGTTCATGAAAGAAAGCAACCTTTGTAGCCAACCAACTGTTGTGTACGTATTTAACCATACTTGCTGTTGCTCTGTCAGTCTTAATATAATCTACATCTGGTAATCCATCTTTGAATACATCAATCCACCAATCACAGCCTGATTCATTAAAGTCTGCATAGCCAAATATCATCTTATCTTGTGCGTAGAAATCATCTCTTGCATTGTTTTGTTTAAGAAACTCTGGTGAGTATACTACATTAACATCATACTTGTCAAGTAAATCATATGGCACTGTGCTTTTAATAAGAATATTATGCCTGTAATCACATAGTTCAAGTATATTCTTAATAGCTCTATCATCACAATCTCCAAAACTCCTTGATGGAGTAGGAACACAAATGATAACACCGTCAGCTTCCATTACTGCTTGTAATGGATCATTGTTAAAATGATCATACTTTGGATCTATTATAACAACATTATGTTCTGTTTCTGCCTTTAAAAAGTCTGCAACTGTACTACCTACAAACCCATATCCAAATACAACTAAATTCTTTATAGCCAATTATACACCGCCCTTATTGCTAATAGTAAATAAAATAATTCCATCAATGCCCTTGGGGTATCTTTATCCTTATAAGCAAACCATATCCACATTGTACAAGATATTGTTGCTATTGACCAACCTATCCACTGTGTAGCAGGGTTAGCATCTGATAGAATATATGCGGCGATCATAGCTAATACAAAGCCTAACCATCTACCGCCATCTATGTTTTTATAAAATCTTATCTTCATCCTTCAGGCCAGTCTTCATGTCGCATATTGCTAGTTGGAAATTCATCCTCAGCTTCTTCATGTTTCTGTGCCTTGTTATTAAACTGATCCACATGGACAAGGCTTTCATCACCCGCCCAAGGATCTTTTAATTCTGCTGTCTTAAACGCACTATCTGGTGGAGGAGTATCCAACATAGTTTGTGTGTCTTTGTAATCTTTATCAGGACCTGCAAACATTCTAACTATATTAGGCACTTGCCCAACAATATAGTGTTTACCTTCAAAAAATCCTAATGGTTCTAGTTCTGCTTTTATTTGATCTTGAATCTCTTCAACAGTGCATTCGTTATTCTCTGTAATAAGAACTTCACGAATACCAATACTGACTTGTCCAGTGTACGTAATTGCACGTTTAAAAACTTCAGTATCTTTTACTGTCCAAGGATTAAAAATACCCAACATCATAACAGTTTCTGCTGGATATTTAAATTTCCAATCTCTTGAATCATTCATTTTTGCCTCCTAGCTACTCTTCTTTTTTTGTAATTCCCCAAGCACCATGGTCCAGTTCTTCCCAGATGAGTGTGTCACCCACGTCCCATCCTACTTGATCCATACATCCTTCAGGAAACTCTATAAACAATTCGTCTGTCTTTCCATTCTTTTGTACTTCTACTGTATATGAAAACGGACCTTTTTGATTTTTAATTTTCAATGTACATTGTTCCTTGTGGTCTTGTATCCATCATATCTTCATACATCTCAAGTTCCATACCCATATATAGTAATTCACCTAGCATATAAATTATAAAAAGTAAACCTAAAACACAGGCTTGTACTCCTAAAATAAGTTTAATAATTTTCATTTTGGCTCCCAATGTGCGTGGCAACGTGGTTCATAATCTTGTGATCCACCTACCGCAACTCTACTTGTTTTGCGACTCATCCTTTGAGTCTTGCTGGCTTCCTTGCCACATATATTACAGAACGCACGAATTTTTACAACTTCATCTGCAAGAGCTAATAGTCTAGCCGTTGTTTCAAATGGTACGCCTCTGCTATCTTGATCTAAACCTGCGGCAACTACATTAACGCCATTACGCAAGGTTTCCTCAACAAACCATATTGTTTCTTTTGGGTCAAAGAACTGAACTTCATCAATAAAGATTGTATGGAAGTTATATGGTAGGAGTGTGTAATTATCTTTTACTAGTTCTAAGTCAATAACTGCTAGTGCATCGTGACGTAAATGGTTATGTGTTACAATACTTTTGCTATCATACCTATCATCAACGACAGGCTTCAGTGCTAAAACATTCTTACCACTGTGTTCTAAAAATAATAGACGCTTTAATAGTTCACTACTTTTACCAGCAAACATAGGTCCAGAAATTACCTCCAGTTTACCACGTGGATATCCTTTCTGTTGTATTCCTGAAGCTTCGTCTATATCTTCAGGTATGTTGAATATCATACTACTGTTCATGATTCATAAAGAAGATAGCCGTAGCCTTTACCAGTGGTTTCACCGCCAGTATCATTCTCAATCACTTCATTATCATACTCTACAGAATCAACAAAGACTTCACAGTCTATATTACTAGCATAGAACTTTAATTTAGATGGATCAAATTCACCTTCTATTTCAAATTCACCACCATAAAACATTCCTTTTTCAGAACTCCATGCTTTGATAAACTTGCCTTCCATATCATCTGGATCATAGAATTCTGTCTTTGTTATCTCTAAATCCTCTGATGACCATACTATATCTCCATTTGATGGATCTATGATCTCAACCTTACAATTATCCCATAACACTGCACATATATGTACAATATCATCTAGCTCATGCCATTCACCTAAGAAGCGTTCATCTTCAGGATCTGTTACTGGATTTCCTTCTTCTTCTGAAGTTGAATCCCAGAATAAATGACTATTTAATGCTTCTGATTCTTTATCTGCATATGGTATCCAGAAATCATATTGGACATCTGTTAATGTGCCCATTATAACTTCTGCGCCATATCCATATATTTCAATTTCATATGTCTTTTTCATTTTATTCTCCAGCGAGTTTTCTAAGCATAAGTTTTTGTTCTATACGCTTATTGATATTTAACCTATCTCGTTCTGCAGGATACATAGATACTATATCATCTATGATTTCACTTATGACTTCCAGGCGTAAAGTTATATCTTCATACATTTCATTTATTGAAATTGACTGCCCTTTATGTGTGAATGTAATTTCTAAATCACCACCAGGTAAACTTGTTATTGGTCCTGGCAAATGATTAGAGCTTGCCATAGTCCCGTTCGCCTTCCCAAGGAAAAACGATCCAAACTGGATCTTCTTCTTTATTGATCTCAAGTGCGGTATAATCTACCTCACCAAAGCCACTACATGCATTATCAATTAGACATGCTGAGCGAACTGTATCGCCCCAAATCTCATTCCATGCTGGATCATTTGGTAAACAACCTCCACGCCAATCGTCTTTAATCCAAGACAATGTACGACCGCTATCATTAATATCATCCATAATAAGAATATTTTTACGGTGCTGTTTGTGTGTTAATCCATCTCCCTTGTATCCTAGTGCATCTTCTGCCATCCAAAGATTACTCTCTGGACCATATGTATCGTTTGTATCACGGAACCTTACATCTAAGGCATGCATTGGAATACCAGTCATGTTAGATAAAATAACTGACGGTACTAAGCCACCACGGGTTAATCCCACAATGTAGTCTGGGCGCCAGTTATCTGCAAACATTAAGTTATTAATTACTTGAATCTGATGTTCAATATCTTTCCATGTATAATGTGACTTTTTTACGTTCATGAGTTTTTATCCTTTTAATTTCTCAAGTATGGAATTAGTCAGCTTATTTTTTAGCCTTAGCTTTGGCTGGTTTTTTCTTAGCCGCTGGCTTTTTTGCCGCTGGCTTTTTTGCGGCAGGTTTCTTAGCCGCGGGTTTTTTCGTTGTCGCTCTTTTCTTCTTTGGTGCAGAAGGTTTGATTACAACTGGCGATGTCATGCCAGGCTTACCAGCATTCTCATCTGTTGGTTCTTTAATGCTAGGTTTTAGCATTTTTTTCATCCATTCAAACATTTGTTTCTCCTTTAAAAAGTGGGAGGAGCCACTTGGGCTCTCTCCCTAATGTATTACTGTACTACAAAATATAGAACAGATACTGCCGCAACAGATATTGAACCCATATTAAGTTCATTACCTTTGCCAGCCGCCGCTTTAATTACTACGTGAGCAATAAAGCCTAGTGCGATACCATACGCAATATTGAATGTTAGTGGCATAATAATTGCCGCCAACACTGCTGGTGCGTAATCACTTACATCATCCCAATTAATATCTTTGAGGTTACGTAAGAAATACGTTGCAATAAACACCAATGCTGGTGCCGTTGCGAACGCTGGAATACTTGTCGCTAATGGTGATAACCATAAGCATGCCGCAAATAGGACCGCAACTGTTACTGCCGTTAAGCCAGTTACGCCACCCTCTTTAATACCAGCACCACTCTCAATATATGAGGTTGTGTTACTTGTACCTGCAAGGGCACCTACTGTAGTAGCTACTGAATCTGCCATTAAGGCTCTGTCAATACCTTCTACTTCTCCATTCTCGTCTACTTTGTCAGTAAGGTTCGCTACACTTGTTAGTGTGCCTGCCGTGTCAAAGAAGTCTACGAATAGGAAAGCAAAAGCCGTCCCAATAAAGCCTGCTGTTGCAATTAGACTAAAGTCCATACTAAATGCATGTGCTGGGCTTGGAATGCTTCCAACAACTCCGTTAATATCACTGACACCCATGATCCAAGCAATGATGCTTACACCTAAGATACCAATAATAATAGCACCAGGAATTCCTCGTTTGTCTAGAACTGCCATTGAAGCAAATCCTAGTCCAGCAAGTAGTACTGGCCAAGATGAAATATCACCTAAACCAACTAATGTAGCTGGATTGTCAACAACGATCCCTGCGTTCTTGAGACCAATAATAGCTAAGAACAAGCCAATGCCTGCTCCAATACCCAGTTTCATACTTCGTGGGATACTATTAATGATATATTTTCGTGCAGGAGTTACACTTAAACCAATAAACACCAATCCTGCAACGAAGACCGCCGCTAATGCTTGCTGGTATGTATACCCCATTCCAAATATAACACCAAATGCAAAGAACGCATTCAGTCCCATACCTGGTGCGAGAGCTACAGGCCAGTTAGCCCACAGTCCCATGATTAACGTGCCAACTATGGCCGCGATAATCGTTGCCGTAAATACGGCGCCAAAGTCCATTCCAGTTCCTTCCGTTGACAAAATAGCTGGGTTAACAACTACGATGTATGCCATTGTTAGGAACGTGGCAAGTCCTGCCATCAACTCTTTGTTGATAGTAGTACCTTTCTCGGACAACTTAAAGATTTTTTCTAGCATTTTTATGCCTCCTTGATTGCGACCCTTACTGTGTAAGGTTAGGGTCTAATTGTTGTTTGCACCAGTTAACGTGGAGCAAACTCTTGTTGTAGTTTAATGTTATTAAAAAACTCTTCTTTAACACTAGGATCATCTAAGAACCCACCATTAAGTACAGTCGTCTGTGTTAAACTACTGTGTGCCATTATGCCTCTGTTCTCACAACAACCATGTGTTGCTTGAATATAGACACCTACATGCTCACTGTCAGTCGCTTTTCTGATTTCACGAGTGATATCATTAGCGAGTTCCTCTTGTAGTGTACCCCGTCTTGCACACCATTGTGCAATACGTGTATATTTTGACAATCCAATAACCTTTTCACCAGGAATAATACCAATGTATGCAACACCAGCCACTGGTTGGTGGTGGTGAGAACACATTGATTTTAGTTCACTGCGAACTACTAACATACCTTTATATGTATGTCCGTTGTTATTTGGGAATGCCGTTGGATTAGGCGCTTCGTCATATCGTCCAGACATAATTTCATTGAAATACATCTTTGCTAGACGATGAGCCGTACCCATACTATTAGGATCATTCTCACGATCAATTAGTAGGGCATCCAACACGCCTTCAAATGCTACCGTGGCTTCATCGATAAGGGCATCTTTATCACCCTCATTTAATACAGAAGAAATATTATCTCCTGCCCAATGCCTAATGTTAGCATCTAATAGACGTTGTTTAATTTCGGAAGTCTTTTTCATACTATGTTCCTTTTATTGTTTTATATAATTCTTTTCCATTAAAGTAGCCATCTAAATGGTTCGCTACCTTATTACATACTTGTTCGTTGGTGTTAGATTGTAGCAAGAATTGCATACGTTGAACAAGTTTTTCTTTGTGTAATACATATTTATCGAAATCTTCACTCCATTCGCTTAAATATAGTACTTCATCTGTGCCCATCTCAGTGTAACTGAGCCTATCTGGAACAAGTGGGATAGCACCTACAAGGGCACCTTCATACCAACTTATCCCTAATGTTTCCTGTGTGTTAGCACTAAACACCATCTTACTACGTCCTAGTAAATCGTGATACTCGTCTTTAGTAAGTTCTTTTTCTTGTGCAAACACAAATTCATAGTCAGGAAATTCTTTTGCCAAATCACGGAATATCTCTGGTTGTTTCTCTGGCGCCATCCTATGTGGAAATAGGATTATATTTTCCTTATCCATTCCCTTATATGGTGCTAGAGTATCCTTCAAATATTCCATTGGCCATCCGCATCTTATAATCGTATCACTGTATACTGCACAATCAGGAAATGCTTTTAAAAACATATCTATGTGAAACTGTGTAGCAAAGTAATTATGATCATAACAATCGAACATACTACGCTCTGCATTTCTTACCCACGGTTTATCACCAATGAGTCTCCCCAAAAAGTCTTGTGGATCATATGAACCAGCATGCCACATGCCCCCAATGTTAATGTCAACACCAAGTAGGCTAGACATATAACGAAGCTGAATGACAGTAGGGTTCCAAGCGTCAGTATATAAAAAATAGTCACCATCATTAATTTGCCCATTGCAAAATAATGTGGCAATTTGCTGGAGTTGATTACTCTTATAAACATTTGTTCCTCCAAAATTGAGGAATGCCCCAGGCGTTGTAGCCTGAGGAACTTCTCCACCGCTGATGACTGTTACATCACCACCAGCATGTTCACGTAATTGCTCTGGAAGATGTTTCTTCCATTGCGCCGTATAACGAGTATCCACTGCTTCGATGTCTACAATGTAGATCATACGAAACTATACTCCCCAGGTAGGACAATCTCTTGCCAACCTGTTTCCTTCACGTTATAGTTTAACCTACCCACGTGAATTTTTAGTTTCTTAGGTGTACGATCACGATGGATCTGTATACTAATGTCGAAAGTAACGGCATTTTCTTTGTCGCTACATTCTTGTGTAAACGCATAAATTCTATGCGCCGTTTTAAGGTCACCCAAAAAACTATTGAACAACCTAGTTACTGTTTCAGTATCTACGTTGTTGTACATATAACCATCATATGGCTTCATGATTTTAAGGAGATCATGTTTGATATCCTGTAGATTATATGAACCCGAAATAAAAACACTCATTCATCATTTTCCTTCAAATTGTAGTGTTGCGCCGTTTTCGTCATCTTCTGAAACAGTGATAGTAATATCACGTCCAGGATGTTTCATATGTATTTTAAATGCGAGCTCTTCAGCAATCATCTCACAAGACTTGTAATCTAGTTGAATGACTTCATCAGAATAGAGTTTTTCCAACCAACGTTTGAATTGAATAAATTCAATATCTCTATCATCGTGGAATACTTCTATTTCTACTCTAAAGTGGAAAGTGTGGCGGTGTGGGTATCCAAGGAAGGATACATCATACTCATCGCCAGTAGCTAGTTTTGGATCATCAAGTGCCGCAGGATATTTATGAATACCCTCCTTCTGGAACTTAACCCAAATCATTCTCTTACTTGGTTGCATATCAAGTCTCGCTTTCGCCGGCTTGTTTACGCATAAGTTTAAGAATTTCCCAGAGCTTCCAATCTATCTGCTCGGCGTACTTCATTAGCCTGTCCATGTCTGGACTGCCTTGTACTTCCTCACTTGATAGACCTTCTTCTGCTGGCTCATCCATTAATCTAATTTTCTTAGCCATTTGCTTCTCCTAATTGTTGTTGAAGGTTGTTAATTTCGTCTTTTAGATACAACTTTTGTTTCTTCATTTCATGTATAGTATCATCATTAAAACTGTTATTATTATACATTTGTTCTACTTCCTTGTCAAGCTCTTTATGCTTTTTTGTTAGAGAATCAATGCGTCTTTCAATCTTATCATTCATCATACTGTCTCCAAGAATTGTTCTGCTTGTTCTTCATCCTCTGTAGTATACTCAGTATCGCTATCGTGTTCTGGAACATCAACCTCAAAAAGACTGTTGAAGCTATCAGTACTTGTAGCTAGGGATTTCTTTCCGTTAAAGTTGGCAAGCATTGGAGCCGCTTCTTCTAACATCTGATAAGGAGTTTCACTTTGGAATAGTTCATAAATAAACTGCGTGATGTAAACAATATCACGTGGCACCCAAGGAGAGAACTGTTCCTCTTTACTGCCATTCTTTAGCTTACGCCAATGTTTGTGATTAACACTGGTAATTAAATTTGTTGCATCAGTTAATTCATTAGCACGTTGAACACTTTCAATATGCTGATAAACATTGTGCGACATTAGTAAGAAGTATGTCAAGCTATCCCAACTAGTTTTACCTTCTTTACCAATCTTATTAAGCATACCTGGTTTATACCAACATACATCTCCCATTGTGAGCCTGTCACCAATAGGACTTGCCCAAGGATATTGAATGTCTACACCAGCTAATCGCTTATCATCTATTGCACTATCCATAACATAACCAAAGCGGTCATTCCTATGAACGTGTTGTGTATACATCTGACCTTTTGCCGTTGCAATGAAAGGTGATGCACAATCAAACATAACTTCTATATCTGGATTAACTGTTGCACGTAATGCACGTTTAATCGCTGTCAATGCTACTGCCCAGTCCAACTTACTTGTACCTAGGAAGTGTAGGACATCACATACACCTCTATCTAACTTGCCTTCGTCACGTAACTTTAACAAGTGATGTAGTGTAATATTAATGTCATACTTCGTAGCACCACCAAATGCATAACCTTCAAAAGGTAAATGCTTTACTGCATCAATCCATGTATCTGCTTCAGCTTTATCTCTACCTTGTAAAACGTTTAGATACTTTGTTTTGCCTTGTCTATTTTTAACAAACCAATCACAGTTATGAAGTGTGTAATCTAGACACTGTCCAAAGTTTTGGATGCCTGTCTTTTGTTTATAAGGTTCACTTGCCGCCATAGTAGGAATATCAAGTATCATACTATAATCTGCGGTATGTTCTAACCAGTTCAAGATTGTTTTACGTAAACTATCATCTGTCTTAAAGTTATCCCAATCACATTGTATAACACCTTTAATGATCTGGAATCCTCCACTATCACCTAGTATAAATGTGTTGGGTTTATCTCGCTCCTGCACCATATTATCGTGTGCATTTGCCTTAGACAGGTCTAGTTGAGCGTGACCCGCAGAATACAATCCCCATTTATAGGAATAATAAGCATCAGGTTTTAGAAAGTCACACCCATCTAGACCGTCCTCAAAGCCAGCAGGAATTCTTTCAGGGGGGAAGAAAGCGTCTCCTTGCTGTCGATACCTGCTAATAGTTCTGTCGTAAAAACTAGAAATACTAGGCAGGAACACAGAGTAATCTCTATTACGTTCTGTTAAATTAATTTTGTTCTTCATTTTATACCGTTAGTGCTGGAAGGATATAATCATACTTGCCCATGCCAGTATCAATACTGATCTGCAGAGCACCTCGTTTACTAATTTGCATAACACATGTTCCTGTCATGCCCAATTTAAGAATACTTAATACTTGATTTAGAGGCCAAGCATAACCTTCATTTAATTCACCATCTACATTGTTTGCAAATGTACGTTTACCTGTTAGCGATCCATCAGCCGCTCCAACAGTAATAATAAGATTACCATCTTCTGTCTTTACTGTAAAGTTTGGTTCAATGCCACCATAGATACCTGCTACTTGTGTAAGCTCACTTACCTTTGCCTTAGTAGGTTCAAATGTTACGTCCCACTCAGTACCTTTAAACTTAACTGTTTGTAGTGTTTGTTCAATAATCTCTTTAGACATAAAACGATACTGATCTGTGTTATCATCTTTGTCTTTAAACAACAAATGATCTGGACTTGAAACGCCATTGCGTTCACGTGATATAACTTCAATCGTTGCGTCATCCTCACGATAGTTAGGCAAGTTAGTTACACCTGAGAGAAACCCCAAGTTACCTAATCCAAATTCACCTGTAAATTCTGGAATAGTATTATGAATTGATGCCTTTACAATTACTGTACGATCTGCATCCATGGCATCAAGTGTTGTTCCACTATCAGTTCCTGTTACTTTAACTGCATTGATAAAGCCCAATCCAGCTGTCATGCGTACGATATCCTGTACTGCGTCTTTTACTGTTGTACTCATTAGAGTCTCCTTTATGTATGATTATGTTTATTATATGATACTATTTAGACAATGTCAACCTAAATATGTGTTTTTATTGAATAAAATGGCCTTTTTTATTTGAATTGTTCTGCGTAAGGATCGAACTCAGATCCGCATTTCATAGCACAAACGCCAAGTTTTCCCTCTTTAATAGAATTTAGAGTCCAACTGCGTTTAATGTTATCCATAATGCCTGATTCAAATATACCTTCAATGCCAAATAACTTAGCATTGATTGCATCCTTACCACCAGCTTCATCAATAAAGTCCCATATTTGTTCAGCACGATAGTCTTCGTGCCACCACTTATACATGCGTCCTGCTGTCCAACAACAAGGCAAAACAAGGCCTTCTGCTGTAATAAAGACACTCATGTTCTTAAGAATCTTACAATCAATGTGGGCTTTGTTATAATAGTCCATCATACTGCCGTAAGTCTTTTCTATCTCTTTTTGTTTTACAAGTGCAAGGTTCTGATGCTCTGCTTTTTTAGGCTTTGCTAACTTCTGTGTTTCCTTACCCTTACGATTAACTGACTGATGGCTTGTTTTAGCACTACTATCACTACTTTTAATAAAGCGACCAGTCTTCTTCTTCATAAAACGTTCAACACCCCACTCTTTAGCAAGCTGTTCTGCACGTTCTACATCACATTCACTGTGTTCAAATATCAAGTAATCCCATCTAGCTCTACCACCTGCGGCAATAAATGCTTTCATATTACGTTCTACAAACTCCCAACGTACATTTTGTCTGTACAGATGGTTTGTATTCTCAAGTCCATCTACACTAAAAATAACACAACCCATACGTCCTATTGCCTTGGCAACTTCTGCCCACCACTCTGCATCACGTGCGCCTGCATTTGTATTCATGCTTAACCACATCTTACTGTTGTGTTCTCTAAAGTATTTGAATACCTCAAGAGTGTCTCTGGCACTGATTGGATCGCCTAGGTTTCCACACATATACATAGTGTTCAACTGCTTAATAAAATCAGGTGGGAACATAGTCTTGATATCCTCAAGTGATAGTTCCTTTTCATCACCACGTATATGTCTATTGACTTCACCACCATTGTGATTACGGTCACACATAGGACAAGCCGCATTACACCTTTGGGTAATTTCTAAGTGTACTTCTCTTACGTCTGAGTAATTGTACATTTACTATTCAACTCTTTTTGTTTTGTTACATAGTCATAATAAAAATGCCATGTTTCTTCTGTTGGTACTAAACTATATTTGCTTAGGAATTTTCCTACATAGTCTGGGTTATGATCATCAAATGCTATTGCTGTATCAAAATCACCAGTATTTTTATTAGTACTCATCTCTATTGCCCTATCAATAAATTGAGGTGTTAGTTCCCAATCTTCTTCTTTATTATATAAGTTCCAAGGAACATAGTGATGATTGCTACTACGGAACACATCTATAACATGTTCTGCACTTGTTGGTGTGTTAAACTCATAATGTATGGGCAAACAAATTCCTTCCGAATATGCTTCATATTCAAAATTTATACTGGTATCAGTTTGTGTACGCATTAATTCTTTCTCTGAACTTAGCCTGTCGTATAAACTTGTGTTATGGCCGTTACCTTCAAACTGTTCTGCTTCACTTGGTTGTAATGTATGTCCAAGGCAAGTGTTAATTATATTTGCAACTGCCCAGCCACCATTACCTGGATTGTATCTAACTATTAATAACATATATCCAAACCAACATAGGAATTATAATCATAAACTGTGGAATAAAGTTGAGTAACATTGCGTTCTCTTTCCATTTGTAGCCTACATAGCACCAGCCCGCGGCTCCAATTAACTGCATAAAACTATTCCAGGGGGTAAATCCTGCAACATGCATCACCATTGCGATAAGAATTGCTATAGCACTTGCATATTTTATATACCATACATGATCTCTATTCATCTAAAATTAACTTTATATCTACGCCTGGACCAATCTCACTTGGTAATCCACCATGCTCTTCAATGTAATATTGTATTACTGCTCTATACCATAGCTGACTATTATGATGTGCTTTACTATTAAACTTGTGTATGCTATTGTTGTCAGCTTGCATTGTATTAATTGCACGAGCCGCTTCTTTTTGCAACTCCCTTAATGAATACTGGTCAAGTATGGTATCCCATAGTTCTTGATCCATTAACCTTGTTCTCCCCAGACATTAGTAACGCCACCAATCTTAATTAACATTCCTTTTCGTTCTGTTAACCACTTTAAGTTCATTACACGTTTGCCCTGCTGATTAAGAGTAATCTCATCTATAATATAATCTTCTTTATACCAACAATCTTGTTTTGCTAACTGGTTTACAATGTGACCCATTGCATCTATGTATGGCATTTCTTTGCCATCTCTGAATATTGTGTGATCTTCAATTAAATGTGAAGTTACATTTTCTGCCATTATTTTCTTCCAATAAGCATGAATCTATTATAAAGGTGTGTATCAAGTGTACCTTCATAATATATCTCTGACATAGGATAGTTCTTTTTAGTGTCCTCTATGTCTTTCATGCAGTTAATATGTTGTTCGTTTGAGAAGTAATCGTTCTGATGTAGTACAACAAACGTGCCGTCAGGCAAATTATTAAACCAATCATTATTCATATGTTCACAACTTGTATTGACAACCATGTTAAAGTCGTTTAGATGTCTCCAACCATAATTTTTGAATGTTTCATCTTTGTCTTTAAATATATCTTCTCTAATCTTTTCTTTACTAGTGTAACCTTGCATGATCTCATCTTGTTTTGCTTCAATTTCAGATGCATACTTTTCTTCTTGCTTTTCCATCCAGCGTTCAATTTGTTCATCACGTTTAGTATGATCAATATACCATAAGCCTTTATCACGCCATTGCATTTTGCCTACGTCTGCTGTAAAGGGAATAAAACGTTTATCGTCTAGCTCTTCTGCATACAATCGTTTACATGGTCCTACTACTGCCTCGTCTAAATCAATACTGTATATCTTCTTTACGTTAAACATTTCATATAAGAACTGTGCAATGAAGTTATACCAGCCACCATAAAATACTACGTTACCAACGGGCTCATCACCTATAACTTTAGCTAGTTCTGATACTAACCAGATTTTACTTTTAATTTGTCCTCTACTGTAGAAGTCTCCTAGATCAGGCAGATCCAAGTCTTGATTAGCAAAGTATGCCATGAATCTACTTGTACGTTCTAGTAATGGTACTTCAGGAATATACCATGCAAGGAAACCAATTAGCTGTCTTGCTTTAATATCATAATCTTCTAGTTCACTGTGCATAGCAATGTTAAAAAAGCTCTGCATCTTATCGTCCATCTGTTCTAACTTAGCATCTTCTAAACTTGCAAGCTCTTTGCGAGCATACTTTTTTGCCATGTTAATAATTAAGTCACGTTTCCTAAACTTATTATCGTGATACAATGCACGGAATATTAATTCAAAGTCTTCATCATATGATTCAGTGTAGCGAAAGTATTCGCTTAGTCCACATAACCAGTGATGTTGCTCTTGGAATTTAGAGTGCTCCATCAAATGTCTCCTTTAGCCACTTCCAGTCGTTAATACGGCTAAGTGCTTGTTTATTATTTTTGTAATGCATTCCGAAATCTCTTCCTTGCTGAGCACCTAGTAGTGCGTACTCACCGTACTTACGATTCTCTCCACGCTCACACCAGACTTGCAATCTATATGCATCATCAACTTGTTTGTTGTGATCAATAATACCACTTGATAGTTTAGTACATTCACGAAATGCACTCTTCCAAGTATCAAATGGACTTGTATTGTATGCTGTAATATTACTAATCTCAAATAGAGGTTTAAACTTTGCTCCAATACTTGTAGTCATATCTACCTTAAACTCTGGGGTAGCAAGTAGCCGTTGTTTAGGAAAGAGTTTGACTGCACCATATCCATATATGAGATCATTAACAGGGTTATGACTACGATAAGTAAATACGCATTCTGTTTCGGGAACTCCAGGATAGGCCTCTCTTCTTTCGCTTGGTTCAAACTTGAATTGGAAGTTGGGTTGAATGTATGCATCGGCATCACAAACATAAAAGTATTTAGTCCTACTTTCTTCAGCACATGCTTTGTGTGCATTTAATAGTCCTGGTATATTGTCAATACGTTTTGCATGTGGTGCAAAAGTTTGTAAGTGGGCAAAATTATCATCTGCCTCTGGCTCACCAAACGTGAGCATGAATACATCTAGCATTTACTATCCTTAATTGCTTTTTTAACTTCTTTATCTAACCAGTGTTCTTTTACTGGGCTAATATACTTTTTGTTTGCATCTTCTTTGAGGATCTTATCTAACTCCTCATTCCACCATGCTACTGGCCAGTTCAACTGTTTGGCAACACTTTGTAGGTATTTCTCTTTATACATATACAATAGTTCTTGACTTAAAAAGTGTGTAGGATATGGCGTTTGTTTTAAAATCTTAATCCATTCCATTGCTATAGGCGTAGTGTGCATACCTCTTACACGTTTTTGTTGCATTTCTAATATATTCTGATCTCTTCCTATGATGGCTAACTGTACATCACAATGGTTAGTGGCTTCTTGTATGAAACTTGTGTAATCTGGAATTGTTTGCTCTCCGTCGTATACATAGGGACAGCTAACACTGGTAACAAAGTACTCACTTTGTGTCCAATCAAATTCTCTTAATAGCTCAGGGTCTTGCCACATATCAGCGAACGGTTCGTGATGATGTCCTTCCCAATAGGTTTCATTTAGTGAACTCCATCCAAACACTTTGTCATGTAAAGCAAATACTTTACTGAAGACATGGTTACCGGAACCTTGCGGTCCGGTTATGATAAGCATTTGCTTCATTCTATTCCTAGCTAAATATAATTATATATGTATTTATTATACATGGAAACCCCCTGAATGTCAATAAAAAACTTAGAAAGCGTAAACTAATGACTAGATGGTGCCAGGCAGGCAATCAACACGTATGGCTAAGACAAGACAATACTATGCGACTGTGTTGTTCACTTGCCAGTAATGTAGATAGCCATACATATAAGTTAAATAACACTGAAGACTTTCTAAGCATACTACAAAGTCCTGAGTACATTAAAAAGTATAGTGTGTTACAGCATGGCGGTTACAATAACGACTGTGCTGTCTGCATAGACAGAGAAGCAGATCCAGAAGGTATTAGCCAACGATTCAAGCTAAAAAAGTATACTAATAATGGTAACAAATTCTATCTTAAGATAGACTTCTCAAACAAGTGTAACCTTAAGTGTGTGATGTGTGGCAGTGATCGTAGCACTGCGTGGCTCAAAGATGAGAAGAGGATGAATCAGTTACTTGATCACGACATGCGATTACCTGAGGTTCCTTATAGTACAATGGGAATAGACTGGTGGACAAAAATACCTTTAGAGTGGTGGAGAGACTTAGGTACTGTTGAACTATCAGGTGGAGAGCCACTCTACCAAGAAGATGCGTTAGAGTTTATTAAATTTCTAAGTGAACATGTACCTGATTGTCACTTGCGTATAATGACAAATGGAACATTGATAGATACAGATATATTAAACAAACTATCCAAATTTAAAAGACTGAACATGCAAATTAGTGTTGACGCATGGGACGATAAAATATATAGATATGCTAGAGGTGATCACTTTGGTATTGAGGAAGTGAAAGATAATATTACAAGGATATTATCAATATGTAGGCGAGTATTTGTTATAGATACAATTCATCCTATAACATATGATCAGTCAACACTAGCTAAACCAATTATGAGAGAATGGTATGACAAGGGTGTGTACCGAAGTCAACTCCAATACCACCACCAAAAAGTATACAAGCCTGAATACCTAGATGTAGATAGAGTATTACCTACAAGTATATGGCCAACCAGTAAACCAGAAATAGATATGCAAATAAAATTTTATAAGTTTATAACTGCATTAGACAAAGTACGTAAATCAAATGTTTTAGACTTACGTCCTGAATTTAAAGATTGGTTTGCTGAAATAGAGGATAAGATGTGAGAGTAAAAAATTTAGATCAATGGTTTGATTGGGCTCATACTACTGGGAGAGCTCAAGTTATACACGTCAAATCTAATAGTAGACAACTGCGATCACTGCTAGATCCAATCCCAAATGGTGGTAGAATAGGTAGTGTCATGTTAGGATTTAGTAATCAAATAGAAGAGTTCAGACAACTTGATAAAGAAACAAAGCAACGCTTTTCAGAGTGTGAGCATTGGGAATGGAATAATGATGAGGATCTATACACATGTTATAGGATTGCAAAGAAGCTGTGGTTAGTAAACGATATTAAAGAGAATGGTATTATGGCTCCCATGCAAATAATTAACTCTGGTAGATACTATACATGCCATCCAGGCGGTGATAAAAAGATTGCAACTGTTTTCTTACAAGACTTAGAAGAGATAGAGCTATTTTATATATGGTATCCTGAAATAGATCAACAGCCTTTCTTTTGGAGTTTAGACGATTGGACACAGATACATACTGCTAAACAACTTGCAAGCATATTTAAAAAGTCAAGTGATCCTAGATTTAATTGGCACTACGAAGAGGTTGTATTCACTGCAGGTGACGATGGATATTCATATGAAGACGATCAGTTTGGACCATGGGCAAAGGGTATGGCTAGGTGGTTAAGGAAGTTTGGCAAATACAAAAGCAATCCACAAAAGTTTAGACTTGTATTACCTTCATTCTCATACACAGATACAATACACCGCGAAGCAATGATTGAATATGGTCCTCAAAAGTTATTAAACCAATGTGTATTTAAAGGTGATATCTTTATGATGGGTGATTATATGTTCAAAAAGAAGGAAGATGGATGGTTGTATGAAGGATTTGATCATTATCCAAAGAGCTTAGTGGACACTGACTTCACACCAGATCCAAGTAAACAAAGAGTTATAACTAACACTAAAAATAATATCAGTAAGAATAGGAAAGATTTGTAGTGAACGACTTCCTAGAACACATTACCCATAGAAAGAATAGATACAACGAGCTTGACACAACTAACGAAAAACTATTGGGTCTAGCAACTGTAGAGATAAATCCTACTGAATTATGTAACAGAAAATGTAGCTTCTGTCCTAGAGTTGATCCAGACATATATCCTAATCGCAACTTACATATGTCTGTAGCAACTGCGGAAACATTGAGTAAACAACTGCTTGATGCAAACTACAGTGGTGATATACATATTACAGGCTGGGGTGAACCTACACTTAATCCACATATATTAGAGATCATTGATGCATTCAGTAAAAACTTCCACACTGAAATGATTACTAATGGTGATCGTTTACTGAATGGTAAACTCACACACCAAGAGCTAAGTGCGTATGGCTTGAGCCATATAATAATAGACTGTTACGATGGTCCTGAACAGACAAAAGCAATGACAGAACTTATGTCAAACTTTGTAGGCAAGTGCAGGATTAGAAATAACTACGACACTGGAGAATCAAACCTATTAGAAGTATACGACTTTAACAATCGTGGTGGTACAATGGGTATGATTGAATCATTGCAACAACAATGTTGGATGCCTATGTATAAAGCATTCATTGATTGGGACGGCGGAGTAGGTTTGTGTTGTAACGATTGGGCTAGAAAACAACAAGATTTCGGCAATATAAATACTGATACATTCAATAACATATGGATGTCTGCTGAATTCATGGCAGTTCGCAAGGAACTGTTATTAGGAAATAGAAGCAACCTACCTGCTTGTAGTGGGTGTAATACAAACGGTTGTAAAAGCGGAGAAGAGAGCGCCAATATCTGGAATGAAAATATACATAGGACATGACAGTAAACAACAAGATGCAACTAAAGTTTGCGAGTACAGTTTACATAAGCACGCCAAATACAATATAGATATTGATATATTACGTATGGATAAACTCGTAAAAGATGGAGTCTATTGGCGTACAGAGGGTAAAGCAAGTACAGAGTTTACCTACAGTAGATTTCTAATACCACACTTAGAAAAGTTTGAAGGCTGGGCAATGTTTGTTGACAGCGACTTTGTGTTCCTAAAAGATATAACACCAGTCGTTGAGGATATTATACAACGTCCAGGCTCAGAAAGATATAGCTGTTTTGTTGTAAGACATGCAGAGTACACTCCCAAAAACGAATTTAAATTTTACGGTGAGCAACAAGAAGCTGTTCCTAAAAAGAACTGGAGTAGCTTAATACTTTTTAATTGCAGTCACCCAGACGTGCAAAAGCTCAGTACCATAGCCGTAAACAATATGTCACCACAATACTTACATAGATTTCAATGGACAGATGATATTAGAATAGGATCATTAGATGTTCGTTGGAATTGGTTAGTAGGAGAATATGACATTAACCCAGAACCTTATGCTCTACACTTTACAAATGGTGGGCCATTTAACCAAGTGTGGGGACAAGACAATGAAGATATATGGTTACAATACTTCCAAGAATTGACTGGTTTAGACTACAAAAAACTACAATCTTAATAAATACCACTATAATACTGTTGGGGGGCAGAACATGGAGTTCTTTGGTTTTATAGGAGACGTAGGATTTCCAATCGCCAGTGCTTTGGGTGCTGGGTTCTTTATCTTTACTACGCTAAAGTTTATACTTGGTAGTGTAACAGTTCAGGTGAAGACAATAAATGGAATGATTAAGGGTCTCGACAATAGAGTGCAAACAATGAATAATGATTTAGTTAAGATTGATGCCTTGATGTCATACGCCATGGGCGTGAAACCTAATACCGACCGTATTGCCGCAAACGAAGGTAAAGCGGACGCAAGGAGAGACTAAAATGATGTGGATTGATTATAATATAGATCAAGCAGGCGAAAATTTTCGTGTCACAGGAGACTGGCCAGGTGAAGTGATGGGTGTTCAAAAGGACGGCTCAGCAAAAGACCATTGGCTCTATAAACCTGGTGACCGATTCATTGTCAACGAAAATGGTTGGCTAGTGAAAGTTAAAGAAGTAAGTGGAGAAGGCTCTGAGTCCTAATACATTAACAGAAGCAATCAGCCAATATGGGTTTCCTATTGTAGCGGCTGTTGGCATGGGATTTATAATTTACTACGTATGGAAATGGGTAGTAAATGAAGTGAAACCTGTTCTTGGAGATGCTATGGGAACTCTTATTGGTTTGATTGATCGTATTAGAATGTTAGATAATGATATGATCCGTCTCCAGCAAAAACTAAATATGGTTATCGAGTATAAAGAAGAATACGAAAAGATGACTGGTAAGAAACTTGATATAGATCTCGACGACATTGAAAGTTTCAAAGGGGAGAAAGATCGTGGGATGGCTCGAAAGACAAAATGAGACTACACAAGCGTGGATGAAGAAACAGCCTACTTGGCATACTTATGAAGTTATATTAATTGGCTTATGTGGTGTATTAATAGGTGTTATTTCAGCTAAAATATGTATGTGGCTAGTGCATTTATCAATGATGTAATTTCGTTAAGGTAAGGTTAAATTAATTGCGTCTTGGGACGCATTAATATTTTGTTGACTATCACTTTGTAGTAGCAATAAACACACCGTTCCAGTCCTTAGGTAACTCTTGTGTTTTCATATACTCACAACGTTCAATCCACATATCGTAATATCCAGACATCTTACCATCAAAGTGGTTGTGTAATAAATTACAACTCGCTATAGCATCATCAAACTTTTGTGCTAGGTAGAACTCATACATCTCTTCATGCTTGCGTTTTGCTGTACGCCACGCTGGCTTTGCATCATCTAGTACAGTCCATATACCAATACCAACACTCTTACCTTTAACTGCTAGGTCATCTATTTTTAAGTAAAAGAAATCATCCTTTGTCTGATCGTAAGTGGCTTGTCCAATAAGTAATACGCATCCATACTCTTTACATTTACTTTCAATTCTGGCGGCTGTGGACACTGAGTCCCCAAGGACATCGTAACTGTGTCTGGCTGTGGAACCCATCTCGCCCAAATACCCAAGACCAGTATTAATACCAGCCCCCATACCCACTGGTGGTCTACCTTCTGCTGTAATTTTGTCATTAAATATCTCCACTGCTTTTAACATATCCAGTCCACATTGTACTGCTGTTTTAGGATGGTCTGGGTCTTCAATTGGTGCATTGTGTACATGCATACTTGCATCACCAATATACTTGATTACCATTCCATCAGCATCAAGTATTGGTTGGGTAATTGCATCCATGTAGCCATTCATAATCTTTGTAAGACCTTTAACATCATCTCCAAATGATTCGCCCAGTGGTGTAAATCCACGCAAGTCTGAGAAGCAAATTGAAACTTCCTTCTTCATACCGTCTTTAATTAATGCTGGATTTTCCTGTAGCATACGCACAACTGTAGGTGATGCGTATCCAGCAAACTGCTTTTTAATTTCCATCTTCTGAAAGTATTCACTTATAAACCTATTAAACACTGCATGTAATGCAACGATTACAACTGCTAATAGTGGCATACTTACATCAATCAGATACAAATAGTTTTGCCAAGCATATAAACTACCATACCCCAAGCCTGCTCCTAACCCAACTACGACAGCCCCTACTAACCAGTAGGGTGCCAATCCTGCAACAACTACAATTATTAAACCAACTGCGGCTGTTGCTATTAGTTCTGCTAGGAGAGCCCAAAAGGGACGTTCAATTTGATCTCCATCCAGCAAATTTTGTAGTGTTGTAGCCGCTGGAATGTAATTGAACTGTGGCCCTTTTGGACTCGCTATAATACCACCAATACCCTCTGCCGTAACTCCAACTATTACAGTTTTACCTTGTAATAGTGCAAAGTTAGAAGTATCAGTGGCACTAACTGATGAAAACTCTTTGTTCCAACGTAACCATATTTGTCCGTTGGGATCAGTATTAATTATTGGATATCCAGGCACACGTACTTTTTCTACGCCGCCTGCATTTGCTTTGATCTGATAGCTTGGAGCGTTGGTTGCTACACGTATAACTTCAACTGCGATACTAGGGTATGTTTCTTCTCCCACACGCATGATTAATGGTACACGACGAACTACGCCATCTATCTCTGGTGCTGTGTTTAGTACGCCAACACCTGTTGCTGTTTCGCCTAGTAATGGAATTGGTCCAAGCATGCCTGGCCATTCAAACAAGTAGGGTAGAGGGTCACCTATCTTTGCAACACCACGTGGCACTGCATTCTTATTCGCCTGTATACTTCCTGTTTGTGCAATGATAACACCATTTTCGTATAGTGCATCAGCTAGGGCTTCATCGCCTCCAAGTCTATCGTCCTCGCTGAACAGCATGGGTAATACTATAATGCCTGCACCAGCTTCACGCAACTGCCATATAATATCTGCAATTACTTCTCTGCTCCAGGGCCACTGTCCATATTTTTCTATAGAGGCTTCGTCTATTTCAACAACTGCTATATCCTGACTTGCAATAGGTTTATCAGTTTGTTGTAATAGGTCAAATGATTTAAGTCTTACTGTTTCAACTACAAAGTTATCTGAATAGTGAAAGAGTGCTATTAACGTTGCCGTAAGTAGTGGTGTTAACCAATGTGTTATATATTTACTCAGCATATTTTTCTATTTCCTCTTTGGTCCATTTGTTTTTACGGTCTCGTTCTTTAAAGGGTAATGCTGGTCTATCAGCATAAAGTGTTTTAGGGCATTGATATTGCTTTAGTGTTGAAGCGAACTCTCTGCTTGAGTCTCGGCACTGATAGAAACATTTTCGGTCTTCGTTGACTATTATTTGTGCGGCTAGTGAGCACTGTAAATATCCTGCCATTACCAATTCTATCATGCATAAGTCTCCTTAGTTTTGTGTTATTGTTAAGCCACAACCACCCACAGTCGCACACGTACCTGTTAGGTTATATGTTTGGTTAGTGCTGGCAGTTTGATCTAAATCTAATGTATATCCGCCGCCTGCGTTTGTAAGGTCAATGTTAGCGGTATGACTACCGTATCTCTGATGTACATCAACTGTGTGTCCGTCATCTAAAACTATATCAGCGAACTGTACATTGCTATTCCCTCTTTGTTTAAGCTCTACAGTATTGCTATCGCCACCTATTTCAATGAAGCCTCTGTGATCACTTGCACCACGCTGTGTGTGTTTTACTGTATTACTATTACCTGTAACATAGTTTGCAATATGCTGTCCACCATTACCGTTATCATCTGTCTGATAACTTGCAAGGTTATTGCTGTTACCTGATACAATCCAATATACCTCATTGTCACCAGTTTCATCTGAATCTACATTACCATCTTCGTGCTTGCCTTGCCATGCTTTAATATTATTACTATTACCATTGACTGTTACTTTTATATAACCATCGTCTTGGCTATGTATTTGTGTGTCTATTTGATTATAATCGCCGTTTTGTACTTCAGAGTATATATAATTATCATCACCATTGTCTATAGTTAAACTTATGGCGTTATCGTTATCGCCACCGTTTCCTATTTCAGTATGAGTTTGATTGTAGCCACCAGTAATACTTATAGACATATTATTATTGTTTCCATGATTATCCATGGCGGTTATATTATTGTTTCCTGTGGTTGTTGCTGTCATTTGTTGATTGTCACCGTTTGTCCAGATACGATACTGGTTGTTGTCACCTTGTTGTGTTAGTGCGATTGTTTTATTGTTCCCACTTATTTGGGCATCACCACTGCCAGACAATCCTTCAACCTGATTATTGGAACCATCTTGAGTGATGTCCATATCAAGATCATCACCTACCTGTTGTATATAGATATCATTTGCTAGTACTGCACTACTGTTTAATATCAATAGTACTAGAGCTATCGGCGCCCAATTTGTAATCATATTGTTCCCACTCCCCTTGTGTCATATTTATCGTATAACCACCATGTAGATATAATTTAAGCCGCAAGTAATCACCTGTTATTGGATCACGTCTTTCTAATATTCTATATGGTTCTTCTTTAATTAAATTAATACCTGTAGCTGGATCAAATCCGTATTGATCTTTGTTTATACTCTTAGAACCTTCTGATAAAAATAATTTGTTTTGTCTTTTTAATTCATCTTGAAAACTTGCACTAATTGATGCATTTAACTGATCTAGGATATCAAACAGAAGATCTTGTAACATATAAGAATGTGCATCAAGTTCTGTTTCCCATATATTTTGTATATCATCAGTTAGTGCATCAGCATCAAGTCCATCAAATTCTAAGAAGTCAATACCTAAAAAATCTGCAAGCTTCTTACGCTTAACATATTCTTCATACTCTTCATCTTCATAAGGGTTCTTTTTACGTAAGATTAGAAGACTGTTAATCTCCTTCTCGTCTATATTAAGTAACAGTGGCTTTGCAGGAGGTTGCCATCTTGTTGAAGTTAATGTAGCTTGGAATGCTTGATTAAGTATAACGAAACCAGTGTCTGTTTCTACCTCAATCTCACCTGTATAACAGTTACCGCTAACATCACAGCTGGGTAATAGGGTAATCATTGATCCACCCATCTCATCTACAACCATAATGAAGTCGGTACCACGTACACCAATTGTTGCACTTGGTGTTCTAATCTTTACATTTTGTTGGTATTTTTTTGCGATTTGTCCGCTTGCATAACGGACTGTTCCTAATGTTGCTTTAATGCTTAGTGATCCAATATCATTTGCAGGATCGTAAACAAACTCATCTATTAATAATCTACTGTGTTGTGTTATATCAACACGAGTATCATCAATAAAGTCAATACGCATCTTGGCATTTGCGGTAACAGCCGTGTCCATGGTTTGCACAGACACGCCCTGTTCTGCAATAATACTTTCATTGCCACGTTCAAGGGCGCCTGATCCTTTAATCTTTCCTATGTCACCAATGTCAGCATACGCTGGCGTTGCTAATACTAATAATAGTAAAAACCTAAGTATCATTGTGATCCCCTGAAGGAATCTTAGTATTTTTTATAATGTACATAATTGCCTCCTAGCTATAAGTTAATCTGATTGAATGATGTCTACGTCAGCGTTATCGCCTGTCATATCCAAATCAACGTGATTATCCTTAACACCAGATTGGTTAATCGTTACACTATTTCCTCTTCCTTTTACACTTAATATTTGTGTGTGACCTAAAATATCGCCATCACCAGCCATATCAAGATCTAAAGTGTTCACTGTACTAATAGATGAACTATTCTTGTTAACTGTCACTGTTAAGTTTGCGGCTTTACCATTAACATCTGTTGCAATAACTGCACCATCATCTGTTACAGTAAAGTTAGCTGTTAAGCCATCTGAATCAGCTGATTCACCAACCTTAATTGTGTAAGCGTTACTATTACCTGTTGTGGCAATATTCATTATTACGGTATCACAGTTACCTGCGCCACTACTATCACAAAGTAAGTCAACTGTGTTGCTGTTACCTGTAAAAGTCCATGTACCTGTATATGTAGTACCTAATATTTGTGCGGTAATAGCGTTGCTGTTACCTGTTTGTGTGATAGCAAATGTCATAGTATCACTTGCGGTGCCTGTTGCACCTAAAATTACATCTTGCGAGCTTGTACCAATTTTGTTATCTGTACCATCTTGTGTGATGTCCAAATCCAAAGTGTCACCTACTTGCTGTATGTAAATCTCATTCGCTGATGCATACCCTGCTGTGAGTAGCATAAGCACGACGAAAAACAATCTCATAATATCCCCCAATATTTGTTAGTCTGACATGGTCAAACTATCCTTTTTAATTGCTTGTAATGATTCAAACCTATATAGATCAGTACTAGTTTTGAAACACCGTTCGTCTTTATCACAAAATTGATATTCACGATCTGTTGTTGTGTTTAAGTCTTTGCTCCACTTCCATTCTATAGTTGGTTGCCACGTCTTTGTCCCATGTGGCCCATCACTAATAATGGGTAATTGTCCAGAATCCTGTGCCGTTCTTTTCATCTCTACACCAGACAATGCTTGCATTGCTAGTTTTTGAATCTTATCCTCGGGTCTTAATACTGGTCTGTCAGAACTTAGTTCTTTTACTTCTGCCTTTTTATCATCTATGTCTTGTTTAAATTTCCACAAGCCTGTCTTTTCACCTTCATATACTAATTCTATAATGGCACATTCAATAGCCGCCCTTACGGCATAGTTTACTGGTTCATTGACACTGTAACCAGTTTCACTCTCTATTGCTTTTGTACCCAAGTCTAAAAACTTAAATATGTCGGCTCCACTTCTCGTGCTTGCAATTGATTTCTCTGTCGCGATGCTGAGCATCACTCTCCCTGTGCTTACACTAACCATACGTATGACTACTGTCACTGTATCTACTCTATACTCTGTTTGTGCGCCTATACCCAAGAAACGGGCACCTATGCCGCCAACAGCGGTGTTAGCATCATAGCCGACAATCCCACCTTCAAGTATTAGCCCAGCAAAACGGAGTGGTTTTAAAGGAGTAGGTCCTGAAACCTTTTCCTTCTCATAAACTTCTCTCGTATTGCGTATCAACTGGCGTTCCTTGATTAGATTGTCCATGCCTACACGCTCTACCACCTCAAACCACGATTGTCCACCTACATCTTGTAAGCCTTTGATTACCCAAACTTCTGAACCTTGTGTAACTGCACTAGATAAACTAGACACACCAGCTACTGGTTTACGCTGTCCTGTTTTATCTTGAAAACCGTAGACTGCGATTGTAATCTTTTTGCCGTCTAGCTTCGGGACATCTTCTAGTCTTTCTGCTATAGGGCTGACTTGCACTTTAGGCGAAGCGTTATTGTCTTGACTCTCTCTATAAACGTCTAGAGATTGATTCATTGACGAACACCCGCCGAGTATTACTGCCAGGAAACTTAGGAGTATTTGTTTTTTCAAAAGTTAAACTCCCCCGCACCTGGAATCGTGATTTCGGTAGTGGTTCCATCTTCTCCAACTATAGTAAGTTTAATACTTCCTGTTGTAGAATCTTTCAACCAAGTAATAGTTGATCCTTCGATTTCTGCTGTACCGCCTGTTGGACAGGTTGTAGTAGTTTCATCACAAGTCTCAAACATACTGTCTACCATTTGTTTGGAAAGAGTAGCATATATGCGTGACTCAACGTTCTTTAAGAACTTATTGAGTGTAGTATTTTCTAGTTCACGTTCCAGCCTAGCTTCTTCAGACCTTTTGGATTCTTCCAGTTCCTTTTTACGTTGATATCCTAACTGTTCTACACTTAGAACATGGTTACTATATCCATTGCCGTAATGAAAAGCTGGTGATTTAAAGGACCATTCAAGTTCACCAGCTATACTAGCTGATGCCCAGGTAAGAATAACTGTTGCTACTAAATACTTTATAATCTGCATAAATTATACCCTCCATGTGGTATTTATGTATAGTGTAAATATTTTTACACCTATATAGAATAGAGTTAGTGAAATATGAGCGAAAAAACAGAACAAGACTATCTATGGGATTCACTCGATGAGATCTTTAACACTACAATAAATATTTATCCTTCCAAATTTGATGATACAAGTTTAGAGGCTGAATTGCGAGATAAAGAAACCAATATGGTTGTTGAAGCACTAGAAGCGTGTGATTATAATCAAACACATACTGCCTCGTTATTAAAGGTGGGAAGAACAAATTTAATTGCACGTTGTAAAAGGTTGGGGATTAGTTTGAAGTCGCCAGCAAGATGTTTTATAGAAGAAAAAGAAGCCTAGCCAGACAATTGATTGTCATTAGGCTTTGCTTCCTTAAAGCGAGTTTTTTCTCGTTGTTCTAATTGCGGTTTAAATTTTTCAACTACATCAGGGTGGTTGTCACATAACTTGATAAAAGTTAAGATCCCGATAAAACCACAGCCCTTAAAGACTAACCAGCCCCCTGAATAAACTCTGGCTTTACCATCCCATTCTATTACTTTATCTTTAAACCTATAGATCATTCCCCTTACCAATCATAGACCAGTATCCTGTCAGTGTCTCGCCACACTGGCTTACAATACGCTGTAGCTTTATGTTCTTTAGGAACAAGGCTGGAGTATGAATAGTTTCCATACCTTTTGACGATCTTGCTTGCGTACCAATTACATGTCTGGATACTTCTAAAGTACATAGGTTGGCCTCCTTGTACTTGATCTCCTAGCATATAAACTAGAAGAAAAACATGTGTCATCATTCTATAGAACGCCCCTATCTATACCAATTAAATAAAATACAAAAACAACTATTCCACTTAAGACCAACAACATGGCACCGATCGCTAGTGCTTCAAATAATGCTCTCTTACGTTCTTCTTGTTTGTAAATAGTCGCTTCACGCTCTTTGCGTATCTTACGTTGCATTTCTTTGAGTTCATCCCACGTACCAAATCCAAATCTAAAATTTAGTAAGGTTTGTAACTCTTTTTCCATTTCTATAAGTTTCTTCTCTTGTATAATAAGGTTTAACGCCTCTTCTTCTACTGAGCCAGCATTGAATAACTTCTTAAACAATGGTGGATTTTTATTGAGCTGTTGCCCTTTACGAAAGTCGCTTACGTTAGTATACCATTTACTCATACTGCCCATACAATTTTCAAAGTCTTGGCCAGCACTAACTAAACGTTTCACTGTGCTAAAAGCGGCTGTTGCGGCTGACATAGCCGTAATAGGATCTATCATGGTAGAACTCCCCCCTATTGAAATTACTACTTCAGTAGTATTTATAGGAGGGAGCTCAGATTTTTGTTTATGCGTAATCCATTGTCCGAGATTTATTAAAAAATCCGTACAATAGAAGTAGTATACCAATTATAATAGCAATCGGTAATACAGGGTGTTGAATAAACGTAGGATTATTAAAGATATAGTTTTGACTTAATAAACTAAAGTCACCGCCCAGTGCCGCTGACACAGACTGTATATCATCATAAAAGAATACGTTAGACAACTGTAGATAAGATCCTTCAATACGTGGGAATAAGATATAACTCATAAGTAGGGCAGGTCTACTAAACTTACCATACTTAGCTATCATACCAATAATACCAAATATTACTAGCATGGTTAAATCTTCATACACACTTGCGTAGAATCTACTTGCAAGAACTGCCCAAATCGTCAACGCCAACATTGGGGGGATCCAATATAATGGATTAATGTAAACGATTTTGCAACACCATCTTGCAAACACTAACATCAGTACACCAGCAAAGAATGTTCCAAACATATAGCCACCCAGTAAACTATTCATAAACTGCGTATCATCCATGATGTATGGACTACCAACTTCAAAGCCTACATAAAGCCATAAGGCCATTAATAATGCAAAAACTTTGCCGCCTGGAATACCAAACATAATAGTAGGCAATAAGCCTCCCATCTTGCCAGCGTTGTTAGCGCCTTCAGGACCGATAACACCTTTAATATTACCAGTACCAAACTTTACTTTTTCATTTTTGTTTATTGCAACTGTAGCACTATAACTTGTCCAGTCACCAATACCACCACCTGTTCCAGGTAAGATACCAACAACGAAACCAATACACCCACCCATAAAGGCTAGGTACTTGTGTTTCCAGACAGCCAAAATGCCATCCCATGTTTGTTGATTGTGTTCCTTACGTGAAATTCTTGCGACTTCATACTTGGTTGTTAGTGCTTCATATAATTCAGGAAGTGCAAACAAACCAGCCGCCACAATAACAACTGGTACACCATCTTCTAGGTATGCCCAGCCGCCTGTATTACGAACTTCGCCCATCATACCATAACCAATAGATCCAATAAACAAACCTACTGCAATAGCAATTAAACTTCTGCCCGTATTTCTTGTAGTAACAACTGATATTAAACAGAATGCTACCAATATTAATCCAGCTATCTCTGGTACACCAACATAGTCTGCTATCGCTCCATAAAAAGGAATAATAGCCATACCTAATGCACCAAATAATAAACCATTAATTGTGCTTACTGTAATTGCAGAACTAAGAGCGTAACTTGCCTTACCCTGCTTTGCTAGAGGAAATCCATCTACCATTGTACTTGCCGCTCCTGATGCTCCTGGTATCCCCAAGAGTACACTTGCAAAACTATCACCAATAGTACATGATACCATTGTTGCAATAGAAAACAATACGAATAGATAATTACCGCCAGTAAAATCAAAGCTCTGTACAATAACGAAGAGCATAATGATTGCTTTACCAGGGCCAGCACTAGGAATTAATCCAATTAAGCCCCCATAAAAGATGCCGGCAGTAAGCATAATAGCCCACTGCACGGCAACTGGATATTGTAGAATCCACTCCATTACTTGAGTAGTTCTTCCTTAACGTATGCATCTTGGTACTTAAACACGTCATTTGCAAGAATAACTAGTGTCTCAAGACGCTCTCTTTTAATAAGTGAGAACAAGTAGTCACTAAATTCGACAACTTCATCACCGGCTAACCAAGGGAACGCTCCAAGTTTCTTATCTAAACGAGCCATTGCTTCTGGATCGTTAATCATTTCTTGAACTGCTTGATTAACTACGTCTTTGTATGGAGAATTAGGTGCAATCCATACTGTCTTTTGGAAACCATCACGATATCCTTGGAATGCTCTATAAGCATCATAAACAGGACCTGTTGGTTCAACGCCCCACTCTGCAACGTACACTTCGTTAAAAGACTGTGCGCCTTCTGGTGCGTTTGGATCACCGTAAACAGAACCTTTACCGTCTACAATACCGTGTGCAAACCATACACGACTTTGTCCTGACTCATACTCTTTAGCATAACCCATTAAAGAAGTCTGTGGAGTATCACGTGTTGCGTCTAACTGTCCTCTACGGAATGCTTGGCGCTTTTCACCACCAGAGTTAAATCCTGGGATAAAACGTACACGTTCGTTTGTACACTCTAGGAATGATTCAACTGTGGCATTAACTTCTGGTCCACACATCATAAGTCCTACTGCAACGATGTCAGCCGCAAAGCCTGTACCACCTGTTGCTGGAAATTTAACTACGTCATTTTTCCAGTCAACGTCTGAGTTAATAGAAACCCAAATGTTTGTGTTCATTACAACTACTGGATCGTAGTCACGATAATCAAAACCACCTACATCTTCTAGTAGGAAGCCTTCGCCGTTACCGCCGTGAGCAATCATGAGCGTATCACCACGCTCCATATATGATCCTGCCCAATCTTTAAGGGACTTTTTACCACGTTGTCCAGGTAGGTAACGTGGAACAATATTATGTCCATGCTTTTCGAGCTTTGCATTAAGCTCTTTCATTACATTGTCACCCCAGAATGCCGTTCCGCCCTTACCTGGGCCGTTTGGAAACTGTAGTGTCAAAGTGTCTGCTACTGCTGAAGTAGCCATCATAGTCGCCAAGGCAACTGTTGCTAAAAGTTTTTTCATCTTTTTTCCTTTGATTGATTTTTGAATTTGACTACGATAATTATAGTCAAGGTTTAAAGTGATCTGAACTGATGCCACTCGGCGGTTAGTTATTCACGTATTGATTGGAGATTTCATGCAACGCTCGTTGCATTAATATTATTTATCCTTTCTTAAGGACAAAATATATTCTGTTTGCGTCATTTCGCATACTCAATATATCACAATTTAGTTCACGTGATATATTATAGATGAACTCTGGAGTCCATTCAAAGAAGTCTATCCATTTAGCTTCTTCATCATCATGTTGGATACCAGGATTAACCCTAAAGTAAAGTAGTCCACCAACTGTTGCCAGTGTTACTGCTTTACGCATTTCAGCAATGATCTTTGTGACACTGCCAAAGTTTATACTACCAAAACAGATAATAGCTTGATATCTATCTGGTGTCTGATAGTCGAGCAGTGATACTTGATGATCTGCTCTATTGTTGTAAGCATCAATGCCTACTAGGTTATTGATTTTGCCTTTGAACTCATTGTAACCACAGCCAATATCAAGTACATTACTAAGATTCATACTGTTGATCTCATCAACTATGCTTAGTCCACTGTATTTGTATTTCTTATGCTTAGGTTGCCATACTTTTGTAAAGTATCGTTCCAATACTGCACTATCAATATCCTCTACGTTTGGTGAGGTAACGGCCACACCAAACTTAGTTCTTATTAATTCACACAACTCATGTTTGCTTGCACCAGGACAATTTTTAATTATCCTATCAAGTTCGCGATAAATTTTTATATTCATATTATATTTCTCTAATTACTTCTAACACTATTGTATTACTAGTGTGCTTATACATGCTCTAACTAACACTAGTGTAGTAGTTGTATACTCTATCCAACATTTGACGGCAACTCTATCCAACATCTTGCATTACTCATGTTCACCACCACGGCCGCGACCAAAACCGCCAAAGTATTGTGGGTGTCTTTTTGCTGTTTCAAATGTTGCTACTGTAACTGCAATGGCACCTAATAATAGTGTATGTAGAATCATACTAAAGACTCCCATGTACATACTGCCTACAATGATACCGAATACTGTACACCACATCCATGCTAGTATTTGCATTACCATATGTCGTGTACTAAAGTCTGGAATTGCACTTAGTGGATTACGCTCGTGATCCATAACACTATTCCAACAGTTAAATACCCATTCTCTCATATCTTTTACCTTTTCAAACTTTACCTCTTTAGGATAGTTAGCATCTGCACTATCTCTAAAATCTATTGCATCATATAGATCATGAAACTTTTCAACCACCTTATGATTTTTAAAGTATGCTGTTACCTTGTACATTGGTTACCTTCTAATGATTGCTCTCACAACACCATATATTGGATCGTGTATTATAGAATTATTATATACGTCTTCTACGTGTTTGTCAACATCTTTTTTATTAAAAATTCCATTATATAGATGATCTTGTAACAGAAACTGTTTAACTTCATCCTTAGTTTGTTCTTTATTATCGTCATGCCAGAACCACTCTACTTTTCCAAGTTCGTCCCATGCCTTGCGTTGCCTAAATTCGTCTATGTCCTGGTTATTGTTTAATGTAATAAACATAGTTTCACATTTGTCTAAACATGTTTGAATATTGTGTTTGATGTCACCCCAATGCAAACTGTTGATTGCTACGCCTACCTTATGGTATTCTATATTCCACCAAGCAGGTTCTCTTGGCCAACACCATTCATCTGCTTCTAGTGTATGATCTATTCCTGTAATGTTCTTAAAGAACAAACGTAGATTGTTCTCACCACAACCTATATCTAATATTTGGTTGTGAGTATGAACCTTTAAAAAGTTATACAACTGGCTATTGATATAGTAGGGATTGAACTCTTTGCGTCTACCTGTATAGTGTTGTCTTACATACCAATGCCATGTTCTCTTGTACGTCTGGCAATTAGTCATATATAAAAGGATCTTCCTCTTTTAACTTTTTCATCTTTGCTTTTAGTTTGCGTTTGTATTTCCAATCTGCAATTAGATTTTTAATCCATTTAAACATTACGCACCGCCTACCATTTTAAATAGTTCTGGACCAAAACTACTTGCGGCCCAACCTAGTGCCACGATTGTAATCACTCCGTATATTAACCATTTAACTTTGAAGTCGTCTACAATCATCTTTAGTGCAACTAACTCGTTGCCTAAGATGCGGACTGATACTTCCATTTTACCTGTGTTATCTTCTTTTGCCATTATTATACTCCTTGCGTATTTCCTCTACAGTTTCTACATAGGATAAACTTAACACAACTCTATTATATGGACTATTGTTATTGTCTATTCTATGAGGTATATCCACTCTCCAACACTTTGCTTCTGTTAAGCTCAGTGTTTCAACTGGCTCTTCGTCTTCCATGTATTGAAATACAGATGTTTCGTGTACTCTTATAGGTATATTTATTGCTGTAATCCTCTGCCTTACTCCCTGAGCATCTGCTTTATCATCTACGTGTGTTTTACATATACTATTTGCTGGAACCATAATGATGGCCGCATATGCAGGCACTGTGCCTATCTGTTCATTTAGATAAGCAATCCTTTCCATCTCTTGTTCGTTTAGTTTGTATGGTCTGATAGTCCAAGCAGGTTCTGTTATGTTGTCACCAATATTAAATGCCCAGTCTATATCTTCTTGCTTTAACTTGACGTCTATAGCAAACCATTTCATACTAGCAATAGCCGGCTGGTATACTTTTAACTGTTTCAATGTTATCACCTTCAATTACGTATTGTTTCCAGATGTCCCATTCTTTTCTGGCTGGGATTGTAAGATCCATTGCATTATTAAATGCATTTCTGTAGCCAGTAATTTTTAGAACACTCTCTCTGACTAGTTCTTCTTTCCTATATGATGTTACGATCTTGTAATGTTCTCTTAGGTGGGCAAGTACATCTGGTTCTAGTTTATATAAACTATGCCAGTGTCCATGTAATACATGTGTTTCATCAAATACTAGACTAGGATTAAAACAATCACTAGCCATATATTCTGGATCATGTAAGCTACCTTCAGCAACTGGTCTGTTATATAACTTTCCGTAATGTTGAGCAAGAGTTTTGCTACAAGTTCTAGGAAAACTTATGACAGCTATATTGAAAACTGTGTTCGCCATAGCATCCTATCTCCAGCAAAGGCAAAACGTTTGTGAATCATTTTTAGATTATCCCACAAAAGTATATCGCCTTCTTTCCACTTGTGTTTGTAATTGTTCTCATCACAATACTTTCTAAAGGTATCTACTTCTCTATCGTTATCCATACGTTGTAGAGTTCCTAGACTACAATATAGAAGTTCCTCTTCTGTTTTAAAGTGATTTTGTATAAATGGTCTTTCCTGTACATATTTCTGTAATACTTTTAACTGCTTCTCAGTAAAACATTTGCGTATCTCACTGTCAGTACCAAATGCTTGTACTTCACCATCAAACTGTGGTAACCAATAATATCCTACACACTCTTTATACTCTTCTTTTAACCAGTTTGGAACCTTGCTTGTGTCTACAAACCATGTTTCACTTAGGTGTGCATTTTTAACATTGTATAACATTGTGCCATAATAGTTACCCCTGCCATAACTCCAATCGTTATGCCAGTCAACATCACCATCTCTCAGTAGTTCATTGTTACTAAGTTCCTGAATGTTTCTACTCTCATTAATTGCGTGTAGATTAGTTTTAAGTAGTCTACCTAAACTGTTTGCAATACCCTCAAAGCCTGGCATGTCTAAGTCTGCATTACGTACAACAACTAATCCATTCTCTAGAACTAACTTGTTAAGGTCACTGTGTTCTATATCACTGTATTCTATTTCAAACATATACCAGCCCTCCATAGTTCTCTGTCACCAGTATATGCATCACGCCTATGTAAACTATGATGTTGATCACTTAGTACAACATCACCTTGTTCCCACTTGTGGCTGTAAATATATTTTTCCTGCAATGTATGTTCCTTTAATTTAAAATAAAGATCATGCTGTGCATCTTTATCCATTTGTCTACCTGAAAAGCCTCTAATTATTGTCCATGGATAATACAATCCTTCTTTACCATTAATAGGGTGCTTGGTTACTAGGTCTTTCCTAGGTACTTGTGATTCAAAACTAGTGTTGCCATTAATATCTCTGAACTCCATCATAGTTTGTTCATCACTAAAGACATTTTTGTAAATGCCCATACGATCCAACTTCATGCGATCATTGTAAGTTGGTGTTTTAGACTTTAAGTCACGACATAAGTCTTTTGTATCGTCATCTAAATCATCCCAGGCAGTCTGATGATCTGTAAAATAAGTATCACCACCTTCCTCTGCGGGTTGGTGCATATACATTGCAACAATATCATCATGGATTGATCTATTCATACCAGCACTGTGCCATTCTAGTTCGCCATCTTCTTTACCAGCGAACAAACCGTTCTGACGTACTTTAACAAGTTCGCCCGTGGCTACTGTGCCTGTAACTTTATCGTTCTGTTGTATTACGTTGCCTAGTTCTTTGTAGAACTCAATAAGTTCTTCTGGTTCCCAGGCTGAACCTCTCCTAATAATGACTGTGCGGTTATCACCTAACAGTTCTCTTATTTCTGGAGCATTTGTATTACTGACCGTAACTGCCATCTTCTCTCTCCATTGTAAGTATACTACTATTTACCGGTGTCCACATAATATTTTGATACACTGTAGTATTCTGTTTCCACATTAGATACTTTTCATCTGGTGTGGTCCACGTCTGTGGCAGATGTTTTTTATAATGATTAAATGCTTGATGTCTTGTTTCTCTGCTCATAAAAGCACAATCAAAACCCAAGTCTTTAGCAACTGCTAACTGTTGCTCTATCATATTTAGAGTTACATCTGAAACTCTACGTTTTTTATTCTCAAACCTTGCTTCAGGCTTTTTATAAAAACGATTTAATATTCTACAATTATTTCCCCATATAGGACGCCATGCTATACTGCTGAAGCCTCCGTCATAATAGGATACTGCTATCCACTCTTCTAACTTTAGAGTATCAAACCTGTAGTTCTCTCTTAACTTATCATCAGGTATTGTTTGAGTCATCTCCCTGATGAGATCAATATACTTATTATATTCTATTGATTCACTAGTAACCGTATTCATTCTGTTTCACATGCTCAAAAAATGGTGCAACTTTAAAGTTCTCAGTTAGTCTGCCACGATTAGGATTGTCATGATCTATAACGCCTTCGTCATCTACTTGCCAGTCAATTAATCTAATTAATACTGTGCCTGCTTTTGTTTTATATGGAAACATATAACTTGTAAGAGCCTCACCTGATTGTGGTCCTGCTTTTACTACGCCTGCACTTGTTCTAATCATATCCTCTGGTTTAATTCCCAACTGTTCTTCTGCCATTTTAATTAATTCATTTATTCCGTATGCTTTGCCTTCCATATAACGACCAATGCTTCCAACTGATTTAATTCGTAGCACTGGAGTTATTCTACTATATGGTGCTGTGGTATCAAAATTAATACCACTTAGTTCAGCACGTTCTGCAAATAGTTCTACCTGTCTTTTAAAAACAAATTCATTTACTCCACGAGCAATAATTGTTCCTGTATTAATAGGCAACCTCTCTGCAAAGATGTTATCAAGAGCACGGACTTTAACTTTTGCCCACTTGCCATTGTCTAAGGCTTTGTAGGCTTCATCGCTATCAGCACCGTTCATACTATGGAGTAATAATCTAAGTCCTGTCTTCTTTAACTCTTTTACATATGCATGTTGAGCAAGTTTTAATCCATTAGTAGTTAAACTTGGTCTGTGTCCATGCTTCTTGACCATCCTAATTATCTCTGGTAAATCCTCACGCATGGTTGGCTCTGCACCAATTAATCTAATATATGTACGTGATGGTAATTTACTTAAAAAATCATTTAATTTATGTTTATCCAAGTCAGGAACATCTCTATTTGGGATATAACAGTTGGCACATTCCATATTACATCTGTGTGTTAAATCAACCACAATATTACTAAAGGTATTTTCGTGTGCTTCTTGTTCAAAGTAATTCAATTAATCCTCCGTACATACTTTAATTTTGTATGTTTGTTCCCATTTTTTAGCATCACCTATTGTGTCCACCATAGGCTTCCCTTTAATATTTAGTGACGTATTAAGTAACATTGGACAGCCTGTTGCTTTAAACCATTTTGTTAAAAGACTGTGAAGTCCAGGGTGTTGTTCTTTGTTTACTGTTTGTACACGACTTGTGTTATCCAAATGCACAATAGCAGGAAACAGATCAGGACGTTTACATGTGCTTACGAACTGCATATAAGGACCAACAGGTCCATCAAAGTATTCACCTGCATATTGTTCTAATATCATGGGAGCAAATGGGCGGAATTCCTGCCTACGCTTAACTGCGTTGACTCTGTCTTTTGTTTCGCCACCTCTTGGATCTGCTAGTAGGCTTCTGTTACCCAGGGCCCGTGGTCCGAACTCCGCCCTACCATTGGCTACTCCTACTATGCCGTTTAAATGTAATTCATTTAATAAACTTTTAATTGGATATTTACCTGGAATATTATGTCCCAAGTAAGGTCCAGTCCATTTAATAAAGTCTTTTTGTCTAGCTAGTATGGCACCTAAACTATTACCCGCATCACCTGGGTTAGGAACGATCCATACATTACCATCATATGCTTCATGGGCTATACTGTTAGCCACACAATTAAGAGCACACCCGCCTCCAAGCACCAAATTCTTAGAGCTAACCAAAGACTGTGCTTTTTGTATAAGTGTAGAAAAGATTTTCTCATATACCCTCTGTGTTCCTGCGGCTATATCCGCTATGTCTTGTATACTATTTAACTCTGGCCTCCACCACATACATCCGCGATGTAGGTTGTCCTTAAATGTAACATACTTCTTACCTGTTGTAAAGAAGTCATTGTATATTAAATCAGCATATTTGTCTGGATCACCACATGCCGCCATACCCATTAGGATATATTCATCCTCATTAGGCTTTAGTCCTATACGCTGAGTCATTGCACTATACCACAAGCCTAAACTATGTGGGTATCCCTGCGAATACACTTGTTTAAGATGCCTGCCTTGGCCTTCCCAGATGGTGAGAGTTTCAAACTCTCCAATACTGTCTACAACTAATACGGCCGCATTTCTATAAGGACTTGTATAATATCCTGCGGCGGCATGTGCATGATGATGTTTCACACTGCTATATCTACTAGCGTTCCAATTCATTATTTCAGCATATGGTTCGTCAACTAATAAGCCAAAATCAGCTAGGGTGTGACGTGGGAATGGTTTAGTAAATGCTGTTTTATATTGTCCAGCACGTAACTGTCGCATACGTTTAAGCCAATGGCTCTCATACCAGATTATATTATCTGGATTACCGAATTCCATTGCCTCATTAATAATTGTTTGATTTAAATGTTTGTCGTTCTTAATGCCACTTGAACGCTCTGAATGGGCCGCATATTTAATTGTATTATTTTCTACAACTGCGATACTTGCGTCATGGCTATTAGCTGAAATTCCCCAATTAATCATATATTTTGTTTCTCCGAACTGGACTTACAATATAATCTAATTTAAGATTAGCTTGTGGCTGTGCTTGCGTCTGATACTGTGTATGCGTAACCTGATTTGTCGTCTGCGTAAGCGGCCGCATGTGTGTCTGCTGTTGCTTCATCAGCGTAAACTAGTGTTCTAACAACTGCATTATTACCTTCAAGAACCATAGTTCCTGAACTTACATAGTCATCGTTATAGATGCCACAAGGACCATGCTCTGCGATCCATGCGTCAACATCAGCATATGTATTAGCGTTGTTGGTTGTTAATGTGCTTGTATGTGTAAAAGCCATTTTATTTCTCCTTATGACAATATAATTATTGCTATTTGTATTTATCCTGATCATCACCACATATTGCTAAACAATGTAGTTTCTGATTGACATTCAGTGGTGCCCAGTGAAAATCTGTCCATATTGCACGAGTAATATCAGGAGGATACACTCCTGGATAGCACCACATCATTCCCTTGCTTGTAAATACAAACTTTTCCTTTGTATGAAAGAATACTTCTACTCCCATTTGTAGGAGTGGACGTACACTCTCAACATCTTTTGCATGACAAAAAACATTATGTTTTTGTAATAAACGAATTACTTTAGGACCCACTTGTTCCTGTGGTTCATCATGCCCCAGATATAGGACATCATTATGTGATTGTATATCTACTTCTATACCCCATGCTGAGTTTAATGCATGATTTAAATAATCAAATTTATTCTCATCGGGATTGCCCGGGCCAGTTAAATTGCCCCTGTGTGCTATGAAATTCATTTAAATCCTCCGGTGTGCCTATACCCTGCATACGATCTACAGGCCATGCCTGTATGTGTGCATCTAATAGATAATTATAACTTGGACAAGTATAAAACTCTCCATTTACACGATCATCAGCCTGTTTCATTCTATCCACTGCTGTTTCAAATGCACGACCATCTTTAAAATAATACCATCCCACTGTTGCCCAGTCACTAATTGCTTCTTTTTCAGCTACACGAGTTACCTGCATTGCTGAATCACATAGTGCATAACTCCATTTAGGATCTCTTTCAGGGCAAGGAAATACTGCTATTGCTCCATCCACACCTGAATTCATAATATTATAGAAATCTGTGGGATTATAGTCTATTAGTTGATCGCAATTACTAATAAAGACGGAGCTTCCATCCTGCCAGTGTTCACGTGCATATTGTAGTGTTGATGCTGTGCCGTCAGTTAATTCGGGTATTTCTATTACTGTGGCATCAGGATAATATTCCAGGACTTTATCAACTATGTCATGTTCACGTGCAACTAGAAATATCATATCAGTAAACTCTAATTGAATACTTTCCACTGCTCTCACAAACATAGGCTTGCCCGCCACATCAATTAGTGGCTTGGGTATGGGTGTGATACTTGTAAAGCGACTTCCCAAACCAGCCATGGGCATAATTAATTTTAATTTATATTCCATCATAGTGTATTATATTATATTTCCGCCAGCTTGTCAAGTAGATCTCCACTGTTATCCACTTTAATTACTCTAGTTTTACCCCAACGGCGTTCTTTTGCAAACTGTGTAGCGCCTAAAATCCCTATCGGTGAGTCCTCATATATCCATATGTCTCCACGTTTACCCCAGAACTGATCACATGTATGCCACATATCTGTTGCAGGTTTTGCCCAATTATCTGTTGCTGTATATATTCCTGAATTAATTAAATCTTTTATTTCCAGTATTTCTAGGCAAGTGTTTACGAATTTTTGAGTAGCATTTGAACATACACTCATGTCCCAACCCTGTTCACCTAGTTCTTTTATCCTTGTTTTAAGGCGTGGATTAGGCTGTACATAGTTTTGGATATGTGCGAAAGTCCACTGTTGTTTAATATCAGCAACCCGAACTGGATCTATATCCCAACCCAAGCCCTGTAATATTTCTATTTTACGTTGGGTGGGCAACCCCTCTAGTAATTCTTCAT
>Ga0213861_10000323_pt1 | contig 41236 bp, 36 predicted proteins | sample PICome_4_FD_160110 | JGI IMG/M metagenome (GOLD analysis project Ga0213861, IMG submission 160110) | Coastal seawater microbial communities near Pivers Island, North Carolina, United States - PICO131 | ecosystem: Environmental > Aquatic > Marine > Coastal | place: USA: North Carolina... | reverse complement strand
TTCAATACGCTTTTCGTCATCTCTAAGTTTTGCAGCTTCTTCATATTTTTGTTTTCTAACAACAGCATTTTTAGTTTCTTTAATGCTTTCAAGTTGTTTTTCAAGTTCTATAATTTGCTTTGGCACCTCTATATTCGTAATATGTACACGAGATCCAGCCTCATCTAAAGCATCAATAGCTTTGTCTGGTAAAAATCGTTCGGTCATATATCTATTTGTTAATTTTACACAAGCTTCAATAGCTTCAGGAGTATAATCAACATTATGATGCTCTTCGTATTTTTCTTTTATGTTATTAAGAATTTCAATAGTTTCTTCAACTGTAGTTGGTTCAACAATAACTTTCTGAAAACGACGCTCTAAAGCACCATCTTTTTCTATGTACTGTCTGTATTCATCTAAAGTTGTAGCACCAATACATTGAATTTCACCTCTTGCTAAAGCAGGTTTAAACATGTTTGAAGCATCTAAACTTCCTGTTGCACCACCAGCACCAACAATGGTGTGTATTTCATCAATAAATAAAATAACATCATCATTTTTTTCAAGCTCGTTCATTACGGCTTTCATGCGCTCTTCGAACTGACCACGGTATTTTGTACCAGCGACTAGGCTTGCTAAATCTAAAGTAACCACACGCTTGTTAAATAAAATACGTGACACTTTTCGTTTAACAATTCTAAGCGCTAAACCTTCAGCAATGGCAGATTTACCAACACCAGGCTCTCCAATTAAAAGTGGATTGTTTTTCTTTCTTCTACTTAAAACTTGAGAAACGCGCTGAATTTCCTTTTCTCTACCCACTACAGGGTCTAACTTGCCTTCTTCAGCCATCGCTGTTAAATCACGCCCAAAATTATCTAAAACAGGGGTTTTAGACTTCTTGTTAGACTTCCCAGCAGGAGCATTAAAAATATTATCTTTTGTTGACTCTTCTTCAGGAGAATTGTCGTCGTCTTGAAATTCTGACTTAGGTTCCGTAAAATTATTATCGTTTGTAATCATAAGTTTAAATTGTTCTTTAACATTATCGTAGTCAACTTTTAGCTTATTTAAAAGCTTGGTAGTGGGGTCGTTTTCGTTTCTTAAAATACAAAGCAATAAATGTGCTGTGTTGATTGATGTGCTTTGAAATAGTTTTGCTTCTAAAAACGTAGTTTTCAGAGCACGTTCTGCTTGCCTGGTAAGGTGTAGATTTGTTTTTTGATTAGAAGCTATATTCGTATTTGGGTTTGCCGGACTTAATATTTCAACTTTGCGTCTTAAATGATTTAAGTCTATATCTAAGGCATTAAGTATATTTATTGCTTTTCCGTCACCATCACGCAAAAGCCCGAGCATTAAGTGTTCAGTACCAATAAAATCGTGACCTAAACGCAAAGCTTCTTCTTTGCTATAAGCAATAACATCTTTTACTCTTGGGGAAAAATTATCATCCATAATCGTTTGTGCTTTCTGCATTAAAAATAGTAAAACATTTTACTAAAGTCAAAAACTATACCTAAAATTGTATGTAAATTGCTAATTGACGAAAAAATCTTTATAAAATCAAAATTTTAGCCCCCATACTTATCAACCAAATAAGCTGTTCAAATTGTTAATAAATCACATTAAAAAGGAAGCTTGATAGTCTTGCTATGACTAACGAAATTCTTATATTAGCATGTTTTGAAAATCACATAAAACTAAATTAAATTATTTATGGCAGAAGGAGAAAAAGTTATCCCTATTAATATTGAGGATGAGATGAAATCGGCGTACATTGATTATTCAATGTCGGTCATTGTGTCACGTGCTTTACCAGATGTAAGAGATGGTTTAAAACCAGTTCATAGACGTGTGCTTTATGGCATGCATGAACTTGGTATTAGAGCAAATACGGCCCATAAAAAATCTGCAAGAATAGTTGGGGAAGTTTTAGGTAAGTATCACCCACATGGTGATACCTCGGTTTACGACGCTATGGTGCGTATGGCTCAAGAATGGAGTTTGCGTTATATGCTTGTTGATGGGCAAGGAAACTTTGGTTCTATCGATGGAGATAGTCCTGCAGCTATGCGTTATACAGAAGCGCGTATGCAAAAAATATCTGAGGATATGTTGGCAGATATTGATAAAGAAACAGTAGATCACAAGTTGAATTTTGATGATACCCTGCAAGAGCCAACAGTTTTACCAACGCGTATTCCAGGACTTTTAGTTAATGGAGCATCTGGTATTGCAGTAGGTATGGCAACTAATATGCCTCCTCACAATTTAACCGAAGTTGTGAACGGAACCATTGCATATATAGAAAATAACGATATTGAGATTGACGAGTTAATTACTCACATTAAAGCGCCAGATTTTCCAACTGGCGGAACTATTTATGGTTACGATGGGGTTAAGGAGGCTTTTCATACTGGACGAGGACGTGTTATGATGCGTGCCAAAACCAATATAGAAGAGGTGAATGGTCGTGAATGTATTATAGTTGACGAGATTCCTTACCAAGTGAATAAAGCAGATATGATTAAGAAAACTGCTGATTTGGTAAACGATAAAAAGTTAGAAGGTATTTCGCTTATACGAGATGAATCTGATAGAAATGGAATGCGCATTGTGTACGTTTTAAAACGTGATGCTATTCCAAATATTGTGTTAAATAAATTATTTAAGTACACAGCGCTACAGTCCTCATTTAGTGTGAATAACATCGCATTAGTTAATGGGCGTCCACAGATGTTAAACTTAAAAGAGCTAATTCATTATTTCGTTGAACACAGACATGAAGTTGTTGTAAGACGAACTACTTATGAGTTGCGTAAAGCGGAAGAAAGAGCACATATTTTAGAAGGATTAATTATTGCTTCTGATAATATTGATGAAGTTATAAAAATTATTAGAGCATCATCAAATGCTGATGAGGCTAGAAATAATTTAATTGAACGTTTCAAACTTTCTGAAATCCAAGCTAAAGCTATTGTTGAGATGAGGCTACGCCAGTTAACTGGTTTAGAGCAAGATAAGTTACGTACGGAGTATGAACAAATAATGGAAACTATTATCGATCTTAAAGATATCTTAGATAAGAAAGAGCGTAGAATGGATATCATTAAAGGTGAATTAGAAGTTGTTAGAGAAAAATATGGAGATGAGCGTCGTTCGGTTATTGAATATGCTGGAGGGGATTTAAGTATAGAAGATATGATTCCTAACGAAAAAGTAGTCATTACAATTTCGCATGCTGGTTATATTAAGCGTACATCTTTAACAGAATACAAAACACAAAATAGAGGTGGAGTTGGTCAAAAAGCATCAACAACGCGAAACGAAGATTTCTTAGAACATTTATTTGTTGGTACAAACCATCAATATATGTTATTCTTTACTCAAAAGGGAAAATGTTTCTGGATGCGTGTTTACGAAATACCAGAAGGCAGTAAAACATCGAAAGGAAGGGCGATACAAAACCTTATAAATATTGAGCAAGACGACAAAGTAATGGCGTTTATTTGTACTCAAGATTTAAAGGACGAAGCTTACATTAATAGTCATTATGTAATAATGGCCACCAAAAAAGGACAAGTTAAAAAGACGTCATTAGAGCAATATTCTCGTCCAAGAACAAATGGTATCAATGCAATAACCATTAAAGATGGTGATGTGTTACTTGAAGCAAAGTTAACTACAGGTGAAAGCCAAGTCATGTTAGCCTTAAAATCTGGTAAAGCTATTCGTTTTGAAGAAGCAAAAACAAGGCCAATGGGGCGTGGTGCTTCTGGAGTAAGAGGCATTAGATTACAAAATGAAAAAACCGATGAAGTTATTGGTATGATTGCTGTCGATGACATGGAGAGTAACATCTTAGTAGTTTCAGAGAATGGCTATGGTAAGCGTTCTAGTTTAGAAGATTACCGAATAACTAATCGTGGAGGGAAAGGTGTAAAAACCATTTCTATTACGGAAAAAACAGGTAATTTAGTATCTATTAAGAATGTAACCGATGATGATGATTTAATGATTATCAACAAATCTGGTATTGCTATTCGTATGGCGGTTAAAGATTTAAGAGTTATGGGAAGAGCTACTCAAGGGGTTAAATTAATTAACTTAAAAGGAAACGATTCTATCGCTGCTGTTGCAAAAGTAATGCATGATGAAGATGAGGTAGAAGATGTGGAGGGTGTTGAAGGTACTGAAAACACTGATGCTTCGGAAGATGGCACAACTCTTGATAATGATACAGACGATAATAACACTGAAAATTAAACTTAATATTATTAAAAATGAAGAAACAATTAATCATAGCTTTAGCGTTTTCAATAAGTGCATTTTCATTTGCACAAAAAAAAGAATTGAAGACTGCTGAAAAAGCTATTAAGAACAACAATTATGCAGAGGCTAAAGTGGCTATTAATCAAGCAGAGGGATTAATGTCTGCAATGGATGCCAAATTAAAGGCGAAATTTTATTATCTAAAAGGGCAAGCATTGTATGCGAATGGCAAAGGGTCTCTAGATGATATTGATTTAGCTATTGAAAGCTTAGGAAAAGTTGAAGGTGCTTATGAAGCAGAAATTAAAATGTTAAAACAAAATATGTCCAATGGAGTCTTAACGTCTGGTAACGAGGCTTATGAAAGTAAAGATTATTCAACCTCTTCAAAGTATTTTGAAAAAGCATACAGAATAACACCAAAAGACACATTATTTCTTTATTACGCAGCCTCTACTGCGGTAAGTGTTAAAGAATATGATAGAGCTTTAAAGCTCTATGAAGAGCTTAAAGATTTAAATTATACTGGAATACAAAAAGAATATTTTGCTACGGATAAGGAATCTGGTAAAGAAGTTGTTTTTGATAAAGCTACTCGTGATCTTTATGTTAAGGCTAAAAGTCATATTAAACCGGGAGAACGTGTATCAGAATCTAAGAAGCCAGAAATTGTTAAAAATGTAGCATTAATATATGTTAATAAAGGCGATAATGAAAAAGCTATTGCTGCGATGAAAGAAGCACGAGCAGAAAGTCCGGATGATATTGGCCTGATTTTAAATGAGGCTAACGTTCATTACAAAATGGGCAATACAGAGGAGTTTAAAAACCTTCTGAAGAGAGCAACAGAGCTAGATCCAGATAATGCTGAATTACAATATAATTTAGGTGTTATTGCATCAGAGTCTGAAGATATAGAAGGAGCAAAAATGTATTATACTAAAGCGATGGAGCTGGACCCTAACTACATTAATGCTTATATAAACATGTCTGCTTTAGTTTTAGGAGAAGAAGCAGCTTTGATTGAAGAAATGAATGGTTTAGGGACTTCAAGAGCTGATGATAAGCGTTATGACGAATTAAGAGAGGAGCGTCAAAATATTTATAAAAATGCTATTCCATATCTAACAAAAGCTCTTGAAATAGATTCTGAAAGTATTAGTGCGGCTCAAACATTAATGAATATTTATAGTGTTTTAGGTGAAACAGAGAAGTTTAAAGTTTTAAAAGAAAAAGTGGATGCGTTAATTGCTGACGAGTAACTATTCTTTTAAAAAAGTAATATAAAAAAAGCTGCATTTTGCAGCTTTTTTTATATTACTTTTTTAATAACACGTAGTTTATGTGTGTGTGTATTTTTGTCAACATTATATATACCAGAGTGGTCTAAACGATCTATTCTAACTTTGCCATGAGCATGTATAATATAGTTGTCTTTCATTATGATACCAACATGAATAATTTCACCTTCACTGTTATCAAAAAAAGCTAAATCACCTGGCTCACTTTCTTCTATAAAGCTCAATGCTTCCCCTTGTGTTGCTTGTTGAGATGCATCACGTAATAACTTGTAACCGTTTAGCTTGTAAACCATTTGTGTAAAACCAGAACAATCAATCCCAAAAGGTGTTTTTCCTCCCCATAAGTATGGCGCGTTTAGGAAAGTAAATGCGGTTTGAATTATATTAGATTTTGTATTTTTTTCATTAATTGAATCACCATCATATTTATGGTTTAAAAGTGATAGGCCGTTCAAGCTCGATCCAATAGTAATTGGAAATAATTGATTGTTGTCATCTTCAATAAACTCTACTAAATCAGTAGATAATTTCGGTGTTTCTTTGTTGAGAGCATTATATTGGTCTTCAGATATTTCAACATATTGTTTGTTGTCAACCCAACCTTCATATTTGTCAAAAGCCAACCTAATTTTACTCCATTGCTTCCGTTGCTCTAAGACTTTAAAAAAATCACCGTAAATCACTTGCGACACTAATTCGCTAGTGTCTGCAGGGTCATCTCGAAGCGGAACAAGGCTTAAATTACAAATACCGTATTGCATTAAATACTTTTAGTTACGTTCTATAATCATTGCTGAAGCTCCACCACCACCATTACAAATTGCAGCAGCACCAATTTTAGCATTATTTTGTTCTAAAACATTTAATAAAGTAATCAGAATTCTTACTCCAGAGCACCCGAGAGGATGTCCTAGGGAAACAGCGCCACCATTAACGTTAACGTTTTTATCAGTAAGCCCTAAAATTTTCATGTTTGCTAAACCAACTATAGCGAATGCTTCATTAAATTCAAAAAAATCAATATCATCTATGGTGATGCCAGCTTTATCAAGTGCCTTTGGTAGGGCTTTTGCTGGAGCAGTTGTAAACCATTCAGGTTCCTGAGCGGCATCTGCATAACTTTTTATAGTTGCTAAGGGTTTTAAGCCCAGTTCATCTGCCTTTTCTTTACTCATTAAAACCATAGCACCCGCACCATCGTTAATAGTAGATGCATTGGCCGCAGTTACGGTGCCATCTTTTGTAAAAGCTGGACGTAATTGCGGAATTTTATCCATTCTAACATTGGTATATTCTTCATCTTTAACAACAATTCTAGGTTCTCCACGGCGCTGAGGAACTTCAACAGTAACTACTTCATTGTTAAATTTACCCGTTTCCCAAGCGTTAGCAGAACGCTCATACGACTGAATGGCATAAGCATCTTGGTCTTCTCTAGAAAACTCATATTTAGTAGCGCAGGCATCAGCACAAACCCCCATGGCGTTTTGATCATAAGCATCAACTAAGCCATCCTTCTGCATGCCATCAACTAATGTCGTTGGCCCAAATTTAGTGCCATTTCTAGCGTATAAATAGTGTGGAATAAGACTCATGTTTTCCATACCGCCGGCCACAACAATATTAGTGTCGCCTAATGCAATAGATTGAGCAGCCTGCATAACAGTTTTCATACCAGAAGCGCACACTTTATTTATAGTTGTACAAGGTACAGTATTTGGTATGCCGGCATAAATAGCAGCTTGTCTTGCAGGAGCTTGTCCAGTGCCAGCCTGTACAACATTACCCATTAACACTTCTTCAACAAGCTCGGGTTTTAAATTTATTTTTTCTAAAGCACCTTTTATAGCAATAGCTCCTAATTTAGGAGCGGGAATAGTTGATAAAGCACCTAAAAAACTTCCTATTGGAGTTCTTGCAACAGAAACAATAACGACTTCTCTATTCATCAGTCTAACAATTTAGTTTAATACGTGCTAAAATAACGATTTTTTAGTAGAAATTTGAAAGATTAGATGTTTATAAAAAATGGTAAAAGCTTATAAATTTATTACATTTGATTTCTAGATGAAAGACTTCATAAATAAATTATATAGAAACCATTCCTTAATTTATAAAGGGCTACTGTTTATATGTACAACTTTCTTAATTGTATATCTATTTCCCAAAAGCGGAAAGTTTAAATATGACTTTGAAAAAGGTAAACCATGGCAGTCTGAAAGTTTACAGGCACCTTTTGGTTTTGCCATTAAAAAGACTGATGAAGAAATAGCGATAGAAGAAAAGGGTGTTATTGATAATGCCATGCTGTATTTTGATTTAGATAATTCCATACTAAAGAAGGTTAATGATGCTTACGAAGCACAGTTTAAAGCTGCTTTTTCGGATACTTTACCAAATAGTATTTCTAATAAATTATATAAAACGGGGGAAGGTATTTTTTCTGAGTTATATAAATATGGTGTTTTAAGTGATAATTACGATTTTTCTAAAGACAGATCCATTGTTGTTCTTGATGGAAGAGAAAAAAAGCTAGATGGTTTTTATTCAAACTTGATTGAACAGAGCGATGTCACAGCGGTAATAGAAAGCGTATTAGATAAAAACAATTTATCGAATTTCAAAACGGACTTTGTTGCCTTGTGTTTCGATTTGGTCGAGCCCAACATAACATTTAATAAAATATTTACAGATAAGGCAATTCAAGATGAATTAAGCAGAATTTCTTATACTAGAGGAAGCATTGCAAAAGAAACCTTGATAGTCTCTAAAGGTGAAGTGGTTGAAGGCGATAAATATCAAATTCTAAAATCTTTACAGTCTGAATACGAATCTCAAGTTTGGAATGAAGCGAATTATAATTGGGTGCTATTTGCATATACCTTGCTAGTTGCTTTAGCATTATTGATGTTACTCTTGTTTTTAAGAAAATATAGGGTAGAGGTTTTTGAGAATAACACAAAAGTAACCTTCATATTTTTTAATATATCATTGATGATATTCATTACAACACTCGTAGTGAATTATGATGCAAAATATATATACATTGTTCCAATTTGTATTTTACCGTTGGTGTTTAAGGCGTTTTTTGATGCGCGATTAGGTTTATTTGCTCATGTTCTTACAGTGCTTTTACTGGGCTTTATAGTACCTAATAGTTATGAATATATGTTTCTGCAAATAATAGCAGGTATAGTAACTATACTTACCGTTTCAGAGTTATACAAGCGGGCTAATTTGTTTATTTCAGTAGGGCAGATAACGCTTATTTATATTATTGCCTATTTTGCATTTTTTGTAATTCATGAAGGCAGTATTGAAACTCTTAAGTGGGAAACATTTATATGGTTTATTTTATGTGGATTAGCTACCTTGTTTGTTCAACCTTTAATTTATGCTTATGAAAAGCTTTTTGGGTTGGTTTCAGATGTTTCGCTTTTAGAGCTTTCTGATACGAATACGAAGTTGCTTAAGGAGTTATCAAATAAAGCACCCGGAACATTTCATCATTCATTAAACGTCGCAAATTTAGCTGAAGCTTCAGCAAATGAAATAGGAGCTAACGCTATGCTGGTTAGGGTGGGAGCTTTATATCATGATATTGGTAAAATGAAGAACCCTACCTATTATACCGAAAATCAATCAACAGGTATCAATCCTCATGATGAGTTATCTTCAAAAGAAAGTGCTAGAATAATTACAGATCATGTTATAAACGGTATTGAGATCGCTAGAAAAAATAATTTACCAGATAGAGTCATAGATTTTATCAGGACACATCATGGAACAAGTGTTGTGTATTATTTTTACATGCAAGAGAAAAAGGATTATCCAGATATTGAAATAGATAAAGCTAATTTTAGTTACCCAGGACCTAAGCCCTTTAGTAAAGAAACTGCTATTTTAATGATGTGCGATAGTGTAGAGGCGGCATCTAAAAGTTTAAAAGATCCAACATCTGCCAAGATCGAGGCGTTTGTTGAAAATATTATAAATAAGCAAATTGAACAAGGACAATTTTTAAATGCAGATATTACTTTTAAAGAAATTGAATCTATAAAAAAAGTGCTAAAACACAAGCTTGCAAATATTTATCATTTAAGGATAGAATACCCTGAATAAAATTGAAAAAAATTAAATAAAATAGTTGTTTGCTTTAAGATGAAAACTTACATTTGCATCCGCATTTAAATGCGATGTTCTTATAACAGTATTGGAGAGGTGCCTGAGTGGCCGAAAGGAACGGTTTGCTAAATCGTCGTACCCCAAAAGGGTACCCGGGGTTCGAATCCCCGTCTCTCCGCAAATTATTTTAATAGAATTGATAATCACTTCGGGGTGTAGCGTAGCCCGGTTATCGCGCCACGTTTGGGACGTGGAGGCCGCAGGTTCGAATCCTGCCACCCCGACAAAAAAGCGAAACAAAATCTGTTTCGCTTTTTTTATTCTAATCTTATATCCTTTTCTTTAAAAATAGCTTGTCTCCGACCATCTCATTCAATTTGGTTAAATTCATTTCAGCTTTTTTTAACATTAAAAACAAACGCTGTTCTTCTTTGATTAATTTGTTCAGTGATTTGGAACCATAACTATTTTTTGAGTCAGATTTTCTTAGAATATTACTACTTAATTTGAGTTCTCTTGAAGGAAATCTATTTCGTTTTGTAGCATCAGTTGTAGAGAATTTATGATTTATCCATCTTAAACAAGAAATAAACGTGCGAATAATACTATTTAATTAAATCTTTTAGTTTAATTTTGTCAAATCCTTCAATTAAGGAAAAAATGTTAAGCGAAAGGATTATCTCGTATATAGTTAATTGCCAAAAACCCTCCTGTATATTTAATTTAAGATTCCCTGTAAAAAAAACTATCAAACTTTGAATTATTTATTTTATTGGTTTAAGAATTGCCAAAACAACAAACGTATATGATATTGAGTGCATCTCAGCCTACGCTTTATCCTTGGGTAGGATATTTTAATATGATTAAGAATTGCGATGTTTTTGTGTTTCTTGATAATGTTAAATTTAAAAAGCAAACCTGGCACATGCACAATAGGTTGAAAGCTGGATCTAAAATGGATGAGTCAGAAATATGGATTAATATTCCTACCAATCTCTCTAAAACAAACACCTTGATTAAAGATGTTTTGATTGATAATAATCAAGATTGGAGAAAAAAACATCTTGACATATTTCAATATAATTATGGTAAAAAATATCAAAATATTATATTTTTAAGTGAATTGTATCAAACAGATTGGGATAAAATAGCAGATTTTAATATTGAATTTATCACTAAATGTTGCCAGTTTCTTGAAATAGACACCAAGTTAGTTCGCGCTTCAGAATTAGAGGTGCAAGGAAAAAAAAGCCACCTTGTATTAAGTATTTGTAAACAATTGGGAGCTGATGCTTTGATGGCAAATAGTGGTTCAAAAAGTTATTTAGAAAAAGATAAAGCTATTTTTGATGATGAAAATATTGCGATTTCTTATCACAATTACGATCCTATTAAATACAAACAACATGGTGAATTATTTTTAAAAAATTTATCAGTGTTGGATTTATTGTTTTCAGAAAACGAAAATTCAAAGCACTTTATTTAGTATGATTACTTCGTATTCCCTTTATTCTAAAGTTTAATATTTTACTGATTATATTTTATCCTTTTTGATACTAACTTATACTGCTAATTTAAAGGTGAAATTTTGTAAGATTTTTCAGGTTAATTGATACTAAGATTACTTAGTTGATTTGAACTTATAGGACTATCATTTACATGAAACAGCATAATTTATATTTTTTTTTTAATCTCAGAATAAAATATTTTAGGATGAAATAATTTGATCATTTAATTGAAATACATCTCTTGTATAGTTTTTGTATGGTCTTTTAAGTGAAATTATCGATAAAGGGTATATTATCATAGGCTTCAGGAAAGGTCATTTTAGAAAAAAATGTTAAATTTAAATTATATTTTGCACTCATTTAATCTTGATTTTTCTAAGGCCTATTAAAAACAAATTATGATTCCTTGTCATGAGATTTTATAAGTAATAATAATTATGTTATTAATCAATATAAAAAATATCTTGGAAGCATAAAAAGGCCAATATGTTTTCAGGAAAAATAAAGACAATTTATCTCAATTCTATGTATCTAAATAAAACAACATTATTGACTCTAATAAAACAATATTTTTTGAGATCAATTTCAACACTTCTTTTGGCAGCTCTGTTCACGGGATGCGCTTCATCAAAAAAAGTTAATTATTTCCAAGACAGTGATAGATCGGGTTTAAAGGAAAAAATTAATAATTATCAACCAACAATCCAATATGGTGATATGTTAAATATTAACGTTTCATCAATAGAGTCAGAACTTGCATTACCTTTCAATACCTTTGAAATGCAGGATAATCGAGTGATAAGACAAATTCCATATATTGTAAATGTAGATGGAGAAATTAATTTTCCTGTAATAGGAAAACTCAAAGTAGTGGAATTAACTACTCATGAAGTTACAGATAAACTATCCGGAAAGCTATCTAAATATCTAAAGAATCCTTCGGTTAGTGTTCAACTTATTAATTTTAAAATATCCGTTTTGGGAGAAGTAAGAAGTCCAGGAAGCTATTCTATACAAAATGAAAGGATAAATATTTTAGAAGCCATAGCATTAGCTGGAGACCTTACGATATACGGTAAACGAGAAACAATTACTCTCATACGGGAGCAAAATGGAATACGGGAATTTACACCTATTGATTTAACTAAAAAAGAACTGTTTAGTTCACCTCACTATTATTTGACTCAAAACGATATTATTTATGTAGAAGCCAATAAAACAAGAGTTAACTCTTCTAAAGTTGGCCCAAATACATCAATAATTGTCTCGAGCTTATCCATTCTAATTTCATTAGTAGCCATTCTTGTTCGCTAATAAAAAAAATATGACTGAAATAGATTCATCCAAAAAAACTACATTCAATTTAAGAGAATTTATAGAGAAATACCTATATCACTGGAAATGGTTTGCTCTATGTCTCATAATAGCTATGATGGGATCATTTTTCTATTTACGCTATGCCACGCCAAAATACAAAGTTAAGGCTACGATACTAATTTATGATAAAGAAAACGAAAGTGCAACATCAGAAATTTCGGCTTTTCGAGATTTAGGGAATGTAGGTAACAATGAATCCGTATTTAGTACTGAAATTGGTATTTTAAGGTCCCGTAGTTTGACTGAAAAAGTTGTAGCAAAACTAGGTCTCAATAAAATGTATTACAGACAAGGTAGAATACGTAATATTGAATTGTATGGGACTAGCCTTCCTTTTAAGCTCAATTTCTTTAGTAAAGATTCTCTATTACATAAGCGAGACACCCTAATATCTATTATTCCTACTTCACAAACAAAATTTGACTTGTTGGATGCCCAAGATAAACTAATAGGTAGTCATTTATTTGGTGAAAATGTTGAGAGCAATATTACCAATTTTACAGTAACTCCTACAGCAACGGCGGCTATTGAAGTTGGTTTGAAAATTAATTTCATCATAAAACCTTTGTCAATAGTAGCTAACGACTATACCAGTCAACTTCGCATTGAACAAATAGATAGAAAGACAAGCCTCATTATGATCTCCATGGAAGACCCTATTAAAGAAAAGGCTGAAGACATTGTGAAATTGTTAATAGAGGAATACAATCTAGAAGGCATAAGCGATAAAACCATAATTGCCGAGAATACTGAAAAATTTATTAATGACCGAATAGGGGGGGTTTTCGAAGAGCTAACATTATTGGATAGCAGTACCCAAGACTTTAAAACAAGCAACTATCTAACAGATATTGCTTCTGAATCACGGCTAATTCTAGATACAAATAGTGCATTAGAACAAGGAGCTCTTGAATTGAGTACGCAGCTAAAACTAGTTGAGTATATGTCTGATTTTATAAACAACAAAGAAAATGAACTAATACCGATTAATTTAGGCTTGTCTAATATTTCTTTAAACCAGAGCACTGTATTATACAATGAAATTTTAATGGAGCGAAATAGGCTTTTAAAAGGTGGAAATAGCCAAAATCCTATAATTATTAATTTAGATAGTCAGCTTCTCAATTTAAAAACAAGTATTTCACAAAGTCTTTCAAATTTAAAATCTTCTCTATCAATTTCTTTAAATGATTTGGAAAGACAGGGAAATAAATTGAATTCCAAAATCACAGCTATACCAAAACAAGAGCGAGAACTCAAAGATATTGAACGTCAGCAACAGATTGTAGAAACCTTATATTTATATTTATTGCAAAAAAGAGAAGAAAATGCCATAACACTGGCGGTTAAAGCGCCCAATGCTAAAATAATTGATGCGGTTTACGGAAGTAATAGTCCAGTATCTCCAAGACGAATTATTGTTTATTTGATAGGAATTATATTGGGACTTGCAGTTCCTTTTATGCTTATTAATATTTCTTTTTTATTGGATAATAAGGTTAGTACTATAGAAGATATCGAATCCCTTATTTCCGCCCCAATACTTGGAGATATTCCAAAAGCTAAAAACTTCAATAAATTAATTTTTAAAAATGATGATAGAAGCTCTTTGATGGAGGCATTACGTATTGTAAGAAACAATATATCCTTCATTTTATCAAAAAATAAAAAAGGGTCCAAAAATATATTCATTTCTTCTACCATTGAGGGTGAAGGAAAAACTAGTACATCTATTAATGTAGCAAAAGTATTAGCCTTGTCTTCAAAAAAAGTATTACTTATTGAGGCAGATTTAAGAAAACCAAATTTAGCGGAAATTTTAAAAGCTAAAAATAAAAAAGGCCTTGCACACTATTTAACGGATGATACGTTTGCTCCAAAAACATTTATTGAACATATTCCCTTAATCAATCTTGACCTTTTGCATGCTGGAGCGGTTCCGCCAAACCCTTCCGAATTATTAATGAATGGTCGTTTTGACGAATTACTCGAATATACCAATAAAAACTATGACTATGTTATTATTGATACCGCTCCTGTTAGCCTGGTTGCCGACACAGTACTTTTAAGTCAAAACAGAACAGATTTGTTTATTTATGTAGTTAGAGCGAATTATCTAGATAAGCGAATGTTAAAAATTCCAAAAAAACTTTATGAAACTAACCGTCTCGATAATATGGCAATAGTTCTTAATTCCAGTATTCCAAATGTATCATATGGTTATGGTCATAACTACGGTTTAACAAAAAAACCCTGGTGGAAAAGATTATTGGCATAAGATATTAGGATATTTGGATTTCATTCATAAACTTTTACTCACATTATCTATATATTAAACAATTATGACAAAAAAGAAACAAATTGATGAACATGGTTGGGTGATCATTAAAAACGTATTTACTAAATCAGAAATAGATATATTTAGAGGTTATGCAGAAAAAGATAAAAGTCATATCGGAGATCTTTTATCTGCTGATTTTCTTTCAAAAATAATATTAGATGAAAGAATTATAAATCTTTTTAAAGAATGTACAGGAAATGATAAGCTTGTCTATTTTGGAGATAGTACATTATCTTACAATAGTCACCTATGTGGATTTCATAAAGACTCTAAAGATAGACATAAGAAGGACAGTATAGAATTCAAGGATAAAAATTATTCATTATTAAGATTAGGGATATACCTGCAGGATCATTCTGAACACTCCAAAGGTTTATGTTTAAGATCTGATTCTCATTTACATCAAAGTGTGCATAAAGGAAAAATAATTAATGTGAAGAGCGAAGTTGGTGATGTCATTGTTTGGAAACTTACCACAACACATTCACCTAATGCAGATATAGTTTCACTACTTCCAAATTATTCTTTTCATCCTAAACTAACGAAGTTTTTGCCTAGCTTTTTGAAAAAGAAATCTATTGACCCTCGTTTGGCATTATTTATGGGCTTTGGAGTTGAAGATCAATACACTGAAGATTATATTGATTACCTAAAAACAAGGCAGTATGCAATAACCAGATGGATGAATTCATATTATAATGAAGAAGTTGTTGTAGCGATGGAGAAAAATAATGTAAAAGTTATTACAGATTTTGGTATTGATGATATAGATCAAGAAAAAGTAAGTGTTAGTTATAAGCAGATATAAATTATAGTTAGAATAAAAAGTTAGCAACTTTATGATGTTGACTTATAGTTTAATGTAGCAATAAAAAATGCTCAAGCATATTGAGCATTTTTTATCGAATAAAGTATAAATTTATGCTTGACTAGTCACTTATTCCTTATTTAAATACCATTCAAATACTCTTTTAATTCCTTCTTCTAAATCAACGCTATGCTTCCACCCTAATTTGTTTAATTTAGAAACATCTGTTAGTTTTCTCATTGTGCCATCTGGCTTATCTTTATTAAATATCAAATCGCCATTGAATCCAATAACTCGTTTTATAATTTCTGCTAATTCTTTTATCGAAATATCATTTCCAGTTCCAATATTAATATGTGTATTTCTTATTTCTTTTTCATGGTGAGAAAATGTGTCTTTAAAATCTCTATTTTCCATAATAAATACACAGGCATCTGCCATGTCTTCACTCCAAAGAAACTCGCGTTTGGGTGAACCAGAACCCCAAATTTCAACACTGTTTTTAGATACCCCATAATCATTAAGATATTTTTCAGCCTCATCAAGACCATCTACTTGCAAATCCTTTAAAATCAAATCAAAGCTTGACGCAGCCAATAATTTTGCTAAATAAATTTTCCTTATTAACGCAGGTAGTACATGAGATTTTTCTAAATTAAAATTATCATTAGGACCATATAAATTAGTTGGCATTACCGAAATAAAATTAGTATCATATTGTATATTATAGCTTTCGCACATTTTTATTCCTGCAATTTTAGCGATAGCATAAGGTTCATTAGTATATTCGAGTGTATCGGTTAGTAAATACTCTTCTTTCATAGGTTGAGGGGCATTTTTAGGGTAAATACAGGTGCTTCCTAAGAATAACAATTTCTTTACTTTATGAATAAAACTTTGATGAATTACGTTGTTTTGAATCATCAGATTTTCATAAATAAAATCTCCTCTGTATACATTATTAGCGATAATACCTCCAACTTTAGCGGCAGCTAAAAACACATATTCTGGTTTTTCTTTTTCAAAAAACTCAGCGACAGCAATTTGATTTGTTAAATCTAACTCTTTATGAGTACGCGTAACTATATTAATATAACCTTTTCTTTTCAGATTCGTTAAAATAGCACTTCCAACCAACCCTCTATGTCCAGCAAGGTATATTTTAGAAATATTTTCCATTCTAATTATTCAAAGTAATTATTAATTGTATAACCACCATCCTTGAGGTATTGTTGCTTTTCCATAAGTTTTATGTCACTAGACATCATGTCCTCTATTAAACCTGCTAAATCATATTTTGGAATCCATCCTAATTTTTCTTTAGCCTTCGTAGCGTCCCCAACTAATAAATCTACTTCTGTAGGTCTAAAATACTTTTCATCCACTGCAATAATTTCTTTACCAATTTCAAGCTGATACTTAGGATTGCTACACGCCATAATGTATCCTTTTTCATTAGGGCCTTTCCCTTTAAATTCGAGTTCAATACCAACATGCGCAAAACACATTTTTACAAAGTCTCTTACCGTTGTTGTTTTTCCAGTGGCAATCACCCAATCTTCTGCTTTATCGGCTTGAAGGATCATCCACATCATTCTTATATAATCCTTTGCATGCCCCCAATCTCTTTTGGCATCAAGATTTCCTAAATATATTTTTTCTTGAAGTCCTAAAGCAATTTTTGAAGTTGCTCGAGTAATTTTTCGAGTAACAAATGTTTCTCCTCTAATAGGAGATTCATGGTTAAATAAAATACCATTACACGCATATATACCATAAGCTTCTCTATAGTTGACGGTTATCCAATATGCATACATTTTTGCAACAGCATAAGGACTCCGTGGGTAAAAAGGGGTGGTTTCTGTTTGAGGAACTTCTTGCACTTTTCCATAAAGTTCTGATGTGGAGGCTTGATAGATTCTTGTTTTCTTTTCCAGCCCAAGAAACCTAATAGCTTCCAAAAGTCTTAATGTGCCAATGCCATCTGCATTTGCTGTATATTCGGGCATTTCAAAAGAAACGTGTACATGACTCATGGCTGCCAAATTATAAATTTCATCTGGCTGCACTTCTTTAATTATCCTAGTAAGGTTAGTGCTGTCTGTTAAATCTCCATAATGTAAAAAGAAGCTCGGATTTTGTACATGCGGATCTTGGTATAAATGATCTATTCTATCTGTATTAAACATAGAAGATCGTCTCTTTATACCATGTACTATATATCCTTTTTTTAATAAAAACTCACTTAAATAAGCGCCGTCCTGTCCTGTTACTCCTGTAATTAATGCTATTTTTTTTTGCATGTTTTTTAATTTTCTTTTTTATTTAATATTTTTAATTTTTAGAAAGGACCATTACTGTTAAAAATAATTTTACTATCATTCCTCAGTATCATAATCTTCAATATAGGAAAATTTGGTTTTATTAATTATTCTACTTCCGCGGTATTTCGCATAATTGTTCAAGATATTATGAGATAAAAATGTAAGATAATGTTGGTATAAGTATTCACGATACATTCCAATTGGCAAATAGCGTTTTACATCTTCTTCATAAAAATGTTTATCCTTAATGTAAATTCTATTCTCCTCATCAGCATCTAAGTCTCTAGTCCAGGAATGATCAGCACCATAAAGAAAAATCTTTTTGTAACCCTTGTTTATTGCACACATGATAGCTGGAGTCAATACATTTCGTGAATATGGCATCCCCAAACCATGTTTATAGAGGTAAAATGAAATCTGAGACAATCCAACTACTCTTGTAGCATTAAAAAATACAATTCTTAAATTAGGGTTAGTATTTAAAACAGTACGATATTCCTTTGGGCATAAACGATAAGGAAGAAATAAAAACATTTCCCAATCTGTATTCAATAAGCACTGAACTACAGCGTCATATTCACTCCATTTGGTTTCAAAACAAATCGGATCTAATAGAATATAAAATTTAGGTTTTATTACTCTGTAAAATAAGGACTTACACATGGTATTAACTACAATAACATCATTATTGCAAAACACATCTATATTTTTATCGAGTTCTTCTTTTAAAGAGGGCCCGTTACCTAAAATGTAACAGGTATCATTTTTACGGTTTACATTAACCTTTTTAAACCTCCTGGCAGTTGCAAACGAACTTATGAAACAAACTGACAACAATGAAATAATTGTTTCCATTGATTTCTGTGAGAATAAATATAGCTGTTTTAAGAATCTTACTTTTAACATTATTATTAAAGTTTAATAGTGATTTAATGGGTTAATTACCTGGTTTATAAAATTAATACTTTAAGTTTTACTACTCTCTACTCCTAAAATAATCTGGGAAATTTTCAGAAAAAACTGTGTCATACGGAACACATCCTCTTGTACCAGTATCTGTTATTACATCCCTCACAAAAAATAAAAATAATCCTGCAACCATCACTATCATAATAATTCTTGCTTTTTCTATTCTTAACACAATGGGGATTGAAATCATCATTGTAAATAAAAAGTAGAAGCTAATTCTCATTATATTAAGAGCACCACTTGCTATAATAAAAATAACTGCCCCAACGAAAATAAAATTAGTTAATACCCTTTCTTTGTTTGGTAGATAAAAGATGATTGTACTCCAAACTAGGCTATAAAAAAACACTCTAATTTTATAGCCCCAAGATACTATTTGAACATAAGAGAACTTATCTGTTTTCGCCTCCCAAGATGGAATATAAGTGATAAGATTATCAAAGATATCGCTCACTCCGCTAGAGAGCGCTAATACTAGGATAATTATGATATAAATAAATTTTCTCGGTTTGATTTTATTGACAAAGTAAAAGGGCAAAAGCAAAAGTGCTGAATAATGAGCCATAACGGCTAAAATTACAAATAGTACATACTTTAAAAAGTTCTTTTCTTTAATGTACTTAATTGCATAGATAATTATTGAAATTGCAACTCCTTGTCGCACTTGATCCCAATAAATAAATAACAATCCACTTATAAAAAAAATCAGAATTCCCACAATATGACAGTCATTTTCTTCAAAGGCCTTATATAGAAAAACCAAACTAATGATGAAATGAATACCTAAAACCCAAAGATAGGGATAAGTTACATCTCTAAAAACATAGGTTAAAACCGTAATTAAGGGCTCTTTGTCATCATCGCCTAAAGGCACATTAGATTCAAGTTTATATGCCGAAAACCTAATCATTTCTACATAAGTATGATAATCATTTCCGATGTCATATCTAATAACCGATACTATAATTAAAATTAAGTAAGCCGCATAAATTCCTAATTTAGTATTGTTCTGATTGGACCAATTGACGAGTCCAATGCAAGTAAACAATACTATTAAATAAAGAAAAAGGGTAGCTAACATATTATTAAAAAAATACTTTTTAAAAGGGTTTCTATTATTTACTTCCCTTTAAGGTTTGTATGAATAAATTTTACTAAAGAGCCGTTTATTAAAGAACGCTCCTTTTTATTAATTCCCACTAAATATATAATTATACCAGTAATAATTACTGAAATTACAGAGTTATAAATAAACCCTGAAATACCAGTATTGTAATACTGCTTAATTAAAATGGAAAGCCCCAAAGCGGGCACAGCAACAATAAAAAATCTGAGAATAACAGCAGTGAAATAGGTCCAAGACGGAAAATTCACAAGATGCTTAACATAAATTGTTCTTAGAATAGCAGAAATAAAATTCAATCCAACTCTTGTTAATAAAACCCAATAAGGTTCCCATCCTATTTTCAATAAATACCAAGCTATGGGAACATTCAATATTAGCAGAGCACTCAACCATAGATGATAGATTTTAATTTTACCAGTAGCATTAATGAGTGTTCCGAAAGGAGCCTGAATGACATCAATGATTTGATATACAATCATCAATTGACAAAAAACGACTGCATATTCGGGTATTTCTTTTAACCAAAGATTTAAAATTATATCTGTGTTCAGCAAAAAGGGAATTGCAATTAATAATACTAAATAAGAGGAATACGATGATGCTCTTATTATAAGCTTAAACATGTTTTTATTATCTCCTGTAGAATAATTTTTAATTATTTGGGGATTAAATGCGATGAGTAAATTTGTCGAAAATGTAGACACCGCAGTACTTACTTGGGTGGCTATTCCAAAAGAAGCGTTTGCTACAACTCCTGTAAATAAGTTTAACAAAATATTACCACCTTGTAAAGCCCCAATATTAGCAGTTGCACCCATCATTGACCAACCTGAGAAAGATGTTAATTGCATGAATAGTTTTTTATCCCATTGAAATTCATATTTTGAATTTTCGAATTTTTTATTACAGTATGCCTTATACATTAAAGTGCTTAAAAGTGGTACCATAAACATTAACCCCCCATAAAGACTCAATTTATCAAAATCTATAACAGGTAATAAAAAGACCACGCCAAGCTTAAGACCTGTTTCAATGATGCTTACCACAGCAAAAAAAGACATCTCTTCATAAGCAACTACCATGGCATTATAAGGTACTCTTAGAATATTAATTATAAAGGTAAATACGGAGAATTGAAATACCCAATTTACCGCAGTCATTCTATTTTCTGCAATATTAAGCTGCGTATTGACAAACCATAATCCTACAGTCTCTGCCAACATAAATATAATCAATGAGATAATGAAATGGGAAGTCATTATTAAACTGAAAGTCTTTTTCAGTTGTGCACTATCATTTCTTCCAATTTCAAAAGTAAGAAAGCGTTGCGAAGCATTTGTCAATGCGCTATGCAAAAACCCTAACAGTACTATAACTCCACCAATTACATTGTATATACCAAAATCTTCAATCCCTAGGTAAATTAATACAATTCTCGCCGTATAAAGGGATACAAGCATGATTACTATCATCCTTATATACAAAAACATAGTGTTTTTCGCAATACGTTTATTTGATTCGTTCAGCATAAATTATAGCTTGATTGGATGCGTTTTTATTTTTTTTTCAAAAAACTTCTTTGTTTATAGTAAAACAATAAGCCTTTCCGTCTTATTGAAAATATAAACAAAGACTAATGATTTATACTGATTTCAGAACAGTTGAATAAGATTCCATCATTTTTTCTGTGGTGAATTTCTCAAGAAAAAGTTCATGTGAATTTGCTCCCATTTTCTTCCAGTCATATTTTTCAAAATTACTCAGAAAGCCAAAAACTCCTTCGACAGATGGCTCAATAATTAATCCAGTATGGTCATCTTTAATCATTTCGGGAATTCCAGCAACGTTAGTAGATACAATCGGTAACCCTAATCTCATGGCTTCCAATATAGCTATTGGAAATCCTTCGGTAATACTGGGTAAAATAAATAGGTCGCTATTTTCAAGATACTTATTAACTTTACTTGTTGATCCACAAAAAGTGATGTATTTAGAAATACCATATTGCTCCGACAGAATTTCTAATTCATTTTTTAGAGGTCCTCCTCCAATAATAGAAAAATGAACGTTAGGAACAGTTGAATTAGCAGCCATTTTACGCAAGGCTTCCACAATAAAGCGCTGTCCTTTTCTTTCCATAACAGTTCCCACACAACAGATTTCATATATGCCAGAATTGTTATTTGCTAGAGTTTTTTTCAAAGGATCTATTGATAGTCCGTTATAAACATAAAAGATTTTATTTTTATCGAATTCAGGATGTAAATCTATGAAGTTTCGACAGGGGTAATCTGCACTATAACCTAATTTATCGATATTTTCTAAAACGTATTTTTCAATGCGAAGTAAATATTTATAAAAAAATGATTTTTCAAGTGTTTTATATGCAATTCTGAGCATTTTGAAAGTGTCGCCATCGTTATGTAATACTAGGACTACCTTTGCATTATTATTATTTCTTTTTTTGAGGTATTGATAACAAGTAAAAAGTTCGTGAAAGAAAACAACATCATCTTTGGTGTTCTTTGCTATATAATCTTTTACTATTGTTGATCTAAGGTATGGGACATAAAGTCTAATTACAGCTCCTATAGCGTGATTAACACCATAGTTACTTATAATTTTTGCGGATTTTTTATAAAACCCTTTATCACTTTCTTTTTGAACTGTAATTTTTTCTTCTTGATTTTCCAAATCGGGTGCATATATTGAAAGATCAATCTCATTTTTTCTAAAAATGGCTTTTGATTCTACAAAATTTCGAATTATAGCACTTGAACCGGTTGGGTTGGATAAATTTGCACTAAACATTAATGCTACTTTCTTCATGTTTTTTAATTTTAGATGTAAATAAATATTGAGAACACACTCGATAACGACAAGTAAAGTTCTTTAGTTATTTGTTTTTCAGTTAATATAAGGTTTATAAATATGTGCATTCAAAATTATATTTTGAGAGCGTTTAGATTTTTCTTTTTTAAGGCTAACGTCATGGTTCTAATTTTAAATTTTTACTTTTCTTACTAAATCCCAATCAATTAATTGTTCTGCGGTATCAATATCCATAAATTCAAAATCGGTAAGCCATTTTTCCAATTTAACTTGTGCACCTCTTAAGCCATAATATGATTTGAATTTTCTAGGAAGTGATAATTCTTTTATCATAGGCTGATTGGGATCTAAATCTCTCGGATGAATATATGACATTATATAATCATCCTTTTTAGTCCATTTTTTCAATAAAGAATAAGGTATTATACGAAAATAACCGCCACCAGAAAAGATGAAATCTTTACCCACAAAGGGATGCGTATTAATAGGGAATTCTTTTAAAGTTACACCATTATAACTCAATATTGAAGGTGTCGCACACCCATATGAAGGAAATCCACCATGTGTTCTTCCTGTTGGAAAAATTGAAGAATCTATTTCAATACCCAATTCATAAAGTACCTCAAATGCCCATTTGTTTTTTTCTGTTATAGAAAATCCAGGTGCCCTGAACATCTTTACCTTTTTTCCAGTGCAATCTTCAAGTGTTTTTATTGATTTTTCAACATCATTAAAAAATGTCATTTTATCTTGTTCATAGACTAGCTGATGTAAATTTGTGTGACTCCCGATTTCATATCCTCTATTTGAAATTTCTTTGACAACTTCAGGATATTGTTTAGCTATCCACCCAACAACAAAAAAAGTAGCACTTACTTTAGATTTCCCCAAAATATTAAAAATTCGATCCATGTTTTCATGAATACGAGCTTCATAATTCACCCATTCCTTTTCAGTTTTAGTAGATTTATTATCGAGAATGTGAAACCATTCTTCTATGTCGAATGTTAATATTTTCATTAATTAAATTTATGATATAAATAGTGATTTATTAATATCCGTCAAAATCGATAATTTCAAACTTTACCTTTTTCGGATTGATTAAAGTCCCTTCATTACTTAAATCTTTAAAAATTAAATTTAACGGAGAAGATTTAAATCGTTTTGGTACATCAAAATAAAATGATTTTTTCCAATCAATAGAAGAATCTAGACCTACATTTAATTTAAATATGTTTAAGCCTTTAAAATTTTCTATTAAATTCTCTTTACTTAATTGATTTTCATTTAAATCACACATTATTGCATTCAAACCAATCTTTCCTGTTGGAACAATAATTTTATTTTTATTTTTATAATATTTTAATGAAGGATTATTTAATCTCCATTTAAGGTCTTCTTGAGTCCAAACTCTTTTGAAATCATAATTATTAGCAGATGGTTTATGAATAATTTTTCCAAAACCAATTTTCGTAATTAATGGTGAAACAAATTGAAAGTTTAAATTTTTAATATGCCCGTGTGTACTATTAGCGTTGGCAACGCCATAAACAAATTTATAACCATTTTTAGCTGCAAATTCATGTGTCATCCTTGCAATTTTTATGAATAATTCCTTCCCTCTATGTTCAGGATGTACTGCTAAGTTTAATGATATTAAACCTTTAGTTTTTTTGCCATTTATAATTGCAATCATAGGTTGGGTGGCGTAATGGGCAACAAGTAGTTCTCCGGCAAAAGCATTAAAACCAATAATGGAGCCATTTGGGTTTTTTGCGTATTCCCATTCAATAAATTCTGCAGTAAATTTATTAGTTGTTGTAAAAACCTGACTTAATAAAGCTGAAACTTCTTTGATACTTTTATTATCTATGCCTACTTGTTTAAAATTGTACATAATTATTTGTTATTTATTTCATTATATATCAAAGAAGGAAGAACTTTAGTATACATTTTAAATTTTTGAAATTGCTTTTTTGGTTCTTTAAATAGTCGGTATACCCATTCTAGTTTTAATTTTAGAAATATTTTAGGAGCTCTTGCATTATTTACGCCAGAATTGAAATTGAATATTGCTCCAAATCCAAACATAACACCTCTATTTAAATGAGGCTGAAGCATTGACATAAAAAATTCTTGTTTAGGAGCTCCTAATGAAACCCAAATAATATCAGGGTTATTTTCGTTAATCCTTTTAGCAATTTCGGGGTAATTAAAATCCTCGACATTTTTGAACGGTAATGTTTCAAATCTCATATGACTAATATTTGGATCATATTGTAATAAATTGGTTTTCAATCCATCAAGCACTTCAGGTGTATTACCTAAAAAGAACGATTTATATCTGGCCATTTTAATATATTTAATAAATAAATCAGCACCAATATATGTGTCTAGTTTCTTTTTGTGAATCTTAGAGGCTAACAATGCAATAGAATATCCATCACAAATATTAACTAATGAGTTATTCACAACCGTTTTAAATTCCGTGTTTGAATTTGCAACTGCTAAAACATTACCTTCAACAGAACATACGTATCCCTTTTCATTATTAATTATGGTATCATGAATTATTTGATCAACTTTATCATGATCAAATTCTAGTTTTACGTTAAAATAAGTGTTTTCTTCCATAATTATATTGCTATTCCCCAATATATAAAATCTATTGTAGTTAAAGCCAATAACGAATGGATTGAATCTTTTGGAATTTTTATAAAGGTGTCTTTTTTACATAAATATTCAATGTTGTTAATGGTAAGTTTTGCTTTTCCTTTTGTAAAAAAGTAATACTCTTCCATGGTTGGATGCGAATGATTATCTACAAATTCACCCTTTAATAAAGTACCAACTGCAGCTTGCGTAAGCATAGATTCACATTCTGATCCGTTGAGTAAAATTCTTTTCAATCCAATGGCATGAGATGTTGATTCTGCAGTTATACTTTCCAGTTTTTTATAAACTACTTCCTTCATTTTTTATTCGCTTTTCAATCCAATTAAATTGTTGTTCCAATCCACTTCTTAGATCAACTAAAGGCTCCCATCCTAATATGCTCTTTGCTTTCGAATAATCTGCACTTCTTGCTTTATCTCCTTCAGGTTTAGTTGTGTCATATTCAACTTTTATATCCCTACCAGAAATCTCTACTACGGTTTCCGCAATTTCTTTTATTGACGTGCAAACTGAAGGTCCAATTTGAATAATTCCTTTGCCTAAGCCTTTTTCCTTAGTTAAGCAAAGTGCATTTACAACATCATCAACATGAATAAATGCTCTACCTTGTTCACCACTTCCCCAAACTATAAATTCTTCACTTGGAAAATTAATTGCTTTTCTAATTAAAGCAGGTATTACTTGACTACGTTCTCCATAATCACATGGTGATCCATAAACATTGTGTAACATTAAAACAGAACAAGGAATGCCAGTTTCTTTTTCTAATAACTCTGTTTCATATTGTCCCATTAATTTACTCCAACCATAGGCAGATTCTGGTAAAGCCGGATATAGCTCCTCTTCTCTTAAAGGAATAACATCCAATGAATTTTGCCTAGTTAATGGAAAACTACAGGCAGTTCCTACATAAATAAAACCTTTTACGTCTTTACCGAAATTTCTAACGGATGTAATTACGTTGGAGTTGATTAAATTATTCTGTCTAAAAAGACTTCCCTGATTACTAAACACATAATCAATACCAGCAACTATATCTGCCAAATGGTATACAATTTCAATATCCTCTAATAAATCATCGCAACTGCCCGGTATTGATAAGTCTCTATTATAGAAGTCATTTTCAAAATCAATAAGTGGTTTATCATCGTCATATAAATAATCAAGTTTCCCTCTCCATAAATTATCGACTACCTTAACTTGGTTTCCTTCATTTACTAATCTCTTAACTAAATTTGAACCAATCATTCCAGCGCCACCTGTAACTAGTATTTTTTTTGTTGTTTTATTTTTCATAATCTTCGATAAATTAATATTTTAAATTAAATACGTCTTCATAATGAGAGACCTTTCTTCGTCTTTCTAATTTGTATTCTATCATTCTATTTCTTCCTAATTGGTGATTTGCCCAATTACTTACATTCTCACCGTTAACAATATATATGGTTGTAGGGAATGGGATGAAGCCATGACTCCATCCTTGAGTTTTAATTAGTTTGTCGCCTAAGTCTCTATGATGTGGTGTAAACGGACACTTATCAACATTGTTTAATAAAAAGCCCTCATCGTTATATGGTAATTGCGGAATATTAAGATAAATAATGTAACAGCTTCCACACGTTCTCTCAAGTCGCCTAGCTTTTTTCAAGTAGGAATTACCTTCGAAGTAAATGAAGCCATGTTTGGAAGTGTAAATATTTTTTTCGGCTTTATTAGAAATAAAGTCTGCTATTTTACATGAAATTAAATCACCACTATCTACATTCATAAAATAAGCTCCACTTAGCTTTTCTTCAACTAAATATTTCCGTGCAGTATTTTGACAAGTATAAATTTTAGAATCTTTATCATCCATCATGTCCGAGTAGGAAATTGGAATTTTGGTCTTTACGGTGATAAATTGAACTCGGTCATCATACGTTTTATCTAAGGTTGGAATTTGATGGCAAGCCACAAATATCCTGAACTTTGGATTAGTCTGATTATAAACGGATTCCAATGTTCTATTGAAAAGTAAGGTGACTTTATCCCAATCTTGAGAAACTTCTTTCGATCTTAAAGGAATACAAAAAATTATCATAACTTTTTTTATTTTTTATGTTATAGAAAACAGAATTTTTAAATATCTAATACTTAGATAAACGCCCTATACCCTAATCATTATTACAAGAGATTTTCATTTTAGTAGGGCATAGCCCTCTTAAATAAACCCCAGTTTTCATTATGGATATTAAGTTTATTTTGAAATGACTTCCCATTTTAATGGCATTCCTTTATCCATATTCTTTAGTACTTTTTTACCCAATATCTCATTATAAAACTTTGGATGCATTCCAAATCCTGGTCTCACAGAACGCACATTGATCTCGGTTAATAATTCTCCTGATTTTATATCTTCTACTACATATAAAGAACGACAAAAATCTCTACCCTTACGTTGCTTTTCGGTTAACGTATAATCTATACGACCAATAGCCATTTCAGCTTCTCTAACTGCTTTTACCATTTCTGTGAATTCAGCTTCATCCATTGAGAATGATGCGTCCGCCCCACCAACAGCATGATCTAAAATAAAATGTTTTTCTATGATTTTTGCTCCCATTACTGTTGCTACAACTGGTACTGTGCTCCCCATCGTATGATCAGACAGTCCACTGATTACGTTATACCGAGTTGCTAAATCTTTAACCATACACATATTAGCTTCTTCAATAGGTGCTGGATAGCTAGAGGTGCACTTTAATAAGGCAATATCATTATTTCCCATTCTTTTACAAGCATCCAAAGCCAATTCAATATCTCCTTGTTCTGCTATACCTGTTGAAATAATAACAGGCTTTCCTTTTGAAGCGATTAATTCAATTAAAGGGATATCTGTAATTTCAAAAGATGCTATTTTATATGCAGGTACATTTAATGTTTCTAAAAACTCAACAGAAGTAGGATCAAATGGTGAAGAGAAACAAACTAAGCCTTCTTGTTTGGCCACTTCCATAATCTGTTCATGCCATTCCCAAGGTAAATGGGTTGTTTTATATAAATCATGCAAATATTGCCCATCCCAAAGTGTTCCTTGATTGATTCTAAAATCTTCGGTTTTAGAATCTATTGTAATGGTATCTGCAGTAAATGTCTGTAGTTTAATACAATTAGCACCTGCGCGCTTTGCAGCTTTTACGGTTTCTATTGCAGTAGCTATACTGCCATTATGATTTGCAGATAACTCGGCGATAATAAAAACTGGTGAATTTTTGTCAATTATATAGTTTGCTATTTTCATTTAATTTCTTATTTAATATACTCTTCAAACCCTTTATAAAATTTTCTGCCTATGGCATACTCCCGATTATCAGATAATTCATATCCTAATCGATCTTCAATGGACCATATTAAATCTTCAAAACCAAAAAGATGTCTATATAGTACTGTACTTGAGAATCTTGGGTTAATTTCAAAAACCTTTGGTAAATTTTTAGTTATTCTTAGTTGTACATTGATGCTTCCAACTAAATTTAATCTAATTGCTAATTCTTCTAAAAGATCTGTTATACCTTTATTTTTGACTACTTCTCCATATCCACTATAGCCTCCAGTAAGCTCTCGTTTAAAAATTTGAGATCGTATTTCTCCTTTGCTGCTTCTATATAGACCACATGTAAATTCGCCATTTTTATCGGTTATAAACTCTTGTACGACATAATTTTCAATGTTATTTCTGGTATAAAACAAAAACTCATCCATAGTGTTGATTTTATGGATGTCTTTACTACCTGAACCTGTTCTTGATTTTAGAATAACAGGAAAGGAGTCTATAGTTTTTATGTCTTTTGCTAAAAATGTTTCAGGAAAAGGTAGGTTTTTACTTTTTAAGAATTCTGCAGTTTTAAATTTATCAAAACCTATTTCTAATGCCAAGGATGAAGCCGTTATCATTTTTGCCTTGCCAATAGTCTCTAAAATATTTTGATTAGAAAAAAACCTAAGTTCAGGCTCTGCAATTGGTATTACAATGTCAATTTCGTGCTTTTCTACAAACGCTAGAAGTCTTTTTAAATATTCTGGGTGAGTGAAAGGTAGACCCACAGAGAAATTTGGGTAAATGAACTGTGCAGCATTTTTTTCTGAAATATCAATACCATACAAATTTTTGGTATAATTAGATTTTAATAATATTTTCCCAATACTTTGTCCAATATCTCCTCCACAACCTGTAACTAATATGTTTAATGCTTTATTCATAACTTATTAATTTCTTGTTAAAACTTTACTTAGATACTTAATATCGGCATCTTTTTCAGCGACTTCATTTATTAATTGGGCAACATTATAATCTGTTGATAGTAATTGAAAACATCCATTTAATGTGTTTATAATACACCAAGATGCTTTTCCACCAGTCTGTCTTGATTGACCTACAGAACCCGGATTTATCAACATACTATTTTCGTTTTTAATGGCAAAAGCATAATGGGAATGCCCTATTAATACAAAATCATGTACTTCAGAATCGCATTTTACTATGATGTCTTTTTCACAATCTGGATAGATGTAAAAATCGTTAGACCAAGGACTGCCATGAGACATCAGTATTGAAATAGTATCCAATTGAACCGATTTTGTTTCAGGTAAATCCTTTAAAAAATCTAACTGTTCTGGTGATAGCTTTTCAATAGCTTCTTTGTGACCACTTCCATACTTTAATCGAATTGATTCGCCTAATGAGGGATTAGCTATTAAATCCTCTAATATGTATTCGTGATTTCCTTTTATAATATCATAACTCCAATTTGAAATTGCATTCAATATTTTATCAGGATGATAATAATAGCCAACGATATCTCCAAGAACCAATAAATGTTCTACACCTTCTTTTTTAGCCTTTTTTAAGACAGCAACTAAGGCATCATAATTGCCATGAATATCAGAAATAACAGCTATTTTCATCCGTTGATTTGTATTGTTTTGAGTATATCTTCAGCAACCTCAATTGGTGATTTTAATTGTCCTTCTTGTTGTAACGCTTTAAAATTTTCAACATCAGGAAAATCACTAGCTCTCAATTTTTTTTGCATACCTGTATCCATAACGCCTGGATCTATATTAAAAAACCGATGTTGTTTATATTCGCTTTCAGCAGTATTAAAAAACATTTGAATAAATGCTTTTGACGAACAATATAGCGACCAATTACTTATAGCTCGATTTGCTGCACCAGAGCTTATATTTAGAAATGTTAATGGATTTGTTTTAAAGTTTCTTAGTAAAAATTTAGTAATCAACATCGTTGATTTTATGTTTACTGAAATAGTTTTATCTATAGCTTTTTCATCTAAATCTTCAATTTTTACAATAGGTTCAATAATGCTTGCATTGTTGATGAAATAGACCGGTTCACTGCCAATTAATTCCTTTAAAACGGAAATTTTTTCAGCAATATTTTGTGCTGCTAAATCTACTTCTAGGAAATAGAATTGTTTTAAGGAATACTTTTTTTGTTCTTCACTTAAACTTCTAGACATTGAAACAACGAAACATGCTTCATCTTTAACTAAAACATCTACGAATGCTTTACCTAAACCTCTATTTGCTCCTGTTATAACAACTGTTTTCTTCATAGTTTATACAATTGTATCGTCGCTTTTATTAAGCTTTCCATGCATGATGACATCTTTGTATTCTCCATTAAAAAGACAATGCTCTTTTAAAATCGCTTCTTTAATAAAACCTGCATTTTCAATAATCTCATATATATGTGGCCTTAAATCAAACGCATAGGTAGAAAGCTTGTGAAAATTCAAATCCTTAAATGCTACTTGTTCTATAAGCTCTAAAAAAGTAGTCCAATGTTTAGAGAAATAATCCTTTTCAAGTTCTGTATTCATTATAAATGAAACTTCTGCGTTTTTATCTATCCAATTAATATGAACCAATCCTCCATATCCAATACAAACATCATTTTCCATATATGAAAACAATAATTGACTAGGGTGTTCTTGATCAAAAAGCTTATTGATAACAGCATTAAAATAGATGTCCTGATCTTCTTCAGTAAGTGGTTTATCTTGTCTTAAATGATAAATTTGCTCATTCCTCCATTTTAATATAGCCATCCGGTCTTCATATCGAATGGGGATTATAGAGAACTCACCCTTAGAGAATTTTTGATTACATAAAACTTTATAAGAACTCATCGTAATACTTAGTTTAATCTTTTAAAACCTGAATGACATACTGGTCCTTCTAACAAATCATTAATATTCAAAACTTCAGATTCGCATTTAGCTATTGTGGCATAAATACCATCTAGCGCTTCAAAATAAGAGTTTAAATGTTCATTTGTATGAGCAGTAGATGCATAAAAATGTGTGCTTGCTAAAAATCCTTTTTTCAACATGTCTTGAGTTATCAAGGTTTTATAAGCTGCTGCATTAGCACTATTAAAACCATAGGTAGTCATTGCTGAAATACCAGAAACCGTTATATCTAGGTTATGTGCATTAGCTAATTTTTTCCAGCCATTTTGCATTTTGCTTCCAGTTTCGGTAATTGTTTTCCAGGATTCTATACGTTCCATAACCTTTAATGTGGCAAGGGCTGCTGTTGGACCTATTCGCTCTGTCCAGAATGTGCTGCTTATAAAGGTGTTTTGAGCGGCTTCCATTACAGATTTCCTACCAACAACAGCTGTTAAAGCATATCCGTTTCCAATGGTTTTTCCAAGCATTATCATGTCTGGCTCTACATTGAATTTCTGATAAATACCACCAAAAGTTTCTCTAAATCCAGAAGAACACTCATCGAAAATGAGGACGATGTTTTTGCGAGTAGCCAAGTCTCTAACTTTCTGTAGAAAATTATCCTCAGGACCAAAATTTCGCATCACTTCCATTTTAATCACGCCAATATCATTCTTTTCAACAATGTCTAAAAGCGCTTCATAATTGTTATAATGGAATGGAAATACAGAGTTTTTTAAGTTTTTTGGTACGCCTTTAGGGCTCAATCCTGGAATTAAATGTGAAGACAAATCATCTCCACCATTGTGATTTGCAGATAAATACCAATCGTGCCAACCGTGATATCCGCAAATTGCTACATTATCTTTTCCAGATGCTGCTCTTGCGATTCTAATGGCAATTGAATTGGCTTCTCCACCAGTACGTGCAAATCTTACCATATCTGCCCAAGGATTCATTTCTACAAGTTTTTCAGCTAGATATACTTCTTCCGGACAATTTAACGTGCTCATATTGCCTTTTTTTACGGTTTCAATAACTGCAGCATCGACTTCATCATTTCCGTAACCAAGTGTATTAGTACCAATACCCATAATAGACATATCTAATAACTCTTTGCCATCTAAATCCCAAACTTTACAACCTTTAGATTTAGAAAAATAGGATGGCCAATGTTCTGGCAAGAACATTTCTGGTCGCTTAGATAGTAACATAGTTCCACCAGGAATTAATGTTTTAGCTTTTACATATAAGTCTTGTCCTTTACCCATTTGTGTCTTTTTTTAATGACTTTAATAGTCCTTCGTTTCTAATAATTCGATCATTCATTTTGGTCAAATTATTTTCAATCATGTAATTGGTATATTCTTGCCATGTTTTTTCTGTTCCCAATTTTTGAATTAAATATTCCATTAAATCGAAATCTCTTGGCTCATCAACTGTCATTCGTATTTGCGAATAATCTTTTTCAGATGCATAATTCTTACCAGTAAAAAGATTACCTCCTTTAAAATCGCTATTATTGATTATATAGGGCGTTACATGTTCTAGTTCAGACTTTAATTTTGCATTTTCATAAGCTAATTTTAATGCTGAGAATTTAAAAACCTCAACATCTTGACCATCTGGAAAATGTTCAACTAATCCATTAGATACATAGTCATAATCATGGCTTTGAGCATAAGTTATAATGGCATCAACCAATTTTGGGTCTAGTAATGGGCAATCTGAAGTTACTCTCACTATCCAATCTGCATTTTTATTTTTTACAGCTTCGTAAAAACGTTCTAAAACGTTTAATTCTGAGCCTCTGTAGGCGTTAACCCCCCATTTTATGGATTTATTGTATATAATTTCATCTTCTTCATTAACTGTTGTAGCAACAATTATTTCCGAGACTTTTGAGCATTTTATTAATCGATCTAAATGTATTTGAAGTAATGTAATGCCATTAACTTCTTTTAGCACTTTACCAGGTAGCCTAGAACTTCCAGTCCTTGCTTGTGTTACTAATATTGTTTTTAATTCCATAGAGAAGGATTTAATAAGTTAACATTAGAAACCTTGATTTTATTAATCTCATGGATGGTACTGGCCTTAAGTGTATGGTTTAGAGACTTTAAGTTGTCTTGTAATTGTTCTTTAGAATCTACACCAATAAGTACGTTGTCTATAGTAGTTTGTTGTAAACAGTAGTTTAATGCCACTTGAGCCAATGTTACATTAGTATTTTTAGTGATTTTTGATAACTGTAATAATTCATTTTTTAAATTTTGAACGGCGCTATTATCAGAATGAATATCCTTAAAGAATAAGCCCTGTAAAAGTGCTGATCTTGTATGAATTATTTTTCCTTTAGATTTTGCTTTTTCTAACACATCTCCACGTAAATTAGAATTATCAAAAAGATTAAAAGGTAATTGAATGATGTCAACATCATCATTCAATATGACATCTTCAATTTCTTCATTTGTATATACAGAAACCCCGATATGCTTAATTTTACCGCTATTCTTTAATTGGATTAATACATCAAAATTATCGAAGTTCTCTTTGTAGCTTGAAAAGCTATGGAAAAGTAAGGCGTGCAATTGACTAACATGTAAATCATTTAAATAGGTATTAACCTTTCCATTAATATCTTCATCAAACTGATGTGGTAATTTTGTAATGACTTCAAATACTTTGTCAGGATTATTCTTGTGAAAGGAACCTATAACTTCATGAGCATTTCCATAAGCTTCAGCTGAGTCTAAAATTTTAATTCCGTGGTCAAAAGCATATTCTAAAATGTTATGACTATTTTCTAAGGAAACTTTACCAATAGTATTGTTAATACCATAGGGTAATCCCATTTGAACGGTTCCTAATATGAGTTTGTTGTTTAATATTTTAGACATGTAATGACATTCTTAAGGCGTTACTTATTTTATTATTGTAAGTACCAGTGTTTGTTTTTACTTCATCAATCACAAACCCCATTTTTTTATATAACATTACTGCATTTATATTATCTTCAATAACTCCTAGTGTAATTTTAGATAATTTAAGTTCTTCAAAACAATAGTTTATGATTGTATTTGAAGCTTCTTTAGCATAGCCTTTTCCCCAATTTATTTTATCTCCCATTAATATACCATATTCACCAGAATTAGCTTTTGAGTTAATAGGATCAATTTTTATATTTCCAATATGCTTTTTGGAGCTTTTTAAATGAATAGCCCAAAAATAAGTTTCCTTTTTATATTGTTCTTTTATATACGTTTTTAGCAAATCTAAGGTATAATTCCCTCTTGTTTCTAAATATCTATTTACTTCAGGATCATTTATCCAACTTACATAAGCGTCAGATGCATGTTCTGCTGAAACCTTTTTGTAAATTAAACGTTCAGATTCTAAATCGATATTTTTCATTATTTCATTATTTCATCATTCTAAATGAATTGCTTATCATTAAGAGGCGTGATTTTACTTTCTTTTTTTAATTATCAAATTTGGAGAATGACCAAAAACCAACGAATTATCTGGGATATCTTCATCTTTTATACAGGTGTCCACACCAATAATAACGTTGTTGCCAATATTGGAATCACCAAAAACCTTTGTGTTAGCCGTCATGGTTACACTTTCTCCTATTACAGGATAAACTCCTTTATTGCTACCAACTGTACAGTTTTGAGTAAACATAAAGTAATTTCCATATTTTGCTCTTCCTAATACCGAACCTACAGGCTGATCTAGCATAAAAATTTCTGGCAATTCTATTTCATAAAACAAATCACAAGAATTCATAATTTTATTTAAATAATATATTTTATCAGCTAATCTAGAATGATCTGGTCCTGCTTTGAAAAGGGAATTCGAAAAAAAATATAAAAACACAGTATATTGCCCAGAATGATATGGGTTAAAATAAGCTTCTCCTTTTTTAGAATAATATTTATTCTCATTTTTAGAGAAACATAGTTCGCAACGCTCAAACACGGTTTCACTGATTTTGTTTATAAAGTCGATTTCATTTTCAGAAATAGTAAAAAAGGATGTTAGCTGTCGTGTCATCCCTTTTAATATGTCTTCTTTAGAAATCTCAAATATCATTTGTAATAGGTGTTAATTTCGTTTATTACAAAAATTTGCTCTTCATCTGTCAACGTAGGGAACATAGGTAAGCTGATGCAATGCTTATAATAGTTTTCTGAAGCTGGCATATCTCCTTCTTTCCATCCAAATTCTTGATAATAAGGCATTAGATGACAGGGAATATAATGTATTTGTGCATAAATACTTTTACTTCTTAAATGATTATAAAGTCCTAATCTATCCTCAACTTCTAAGATATATAAATGATAAGCATGCCCTTCAATGACACCAGATTGTCCTTTAATAAATGCTTTATCCTTAAAAGTATTATAATAATTTAGTGCAAGTTCTCTTCGTCTTTGTACTCCAAGATTAGCTCGAGATAATTGACTTAAACCCAAAGCCGCTTGAAAATCTGTAAGTCTATAATTAAATCCTAAATTCTGCATTTCCATATACCATCCCGGATAAGATTCTTTACCACCAGCCAATTCGATTGAATTTGTATATGAATCGTTATTCTTAACTATACCATGTGTGCGTAATTGTAGTAGTTTTTTATATAGAGCTTCATCGTTAGTTGTTATCATGCCTCCTTCACCAGAAGCGATATGCTTAACAGGGTGAAATGAAAAAATAGCTAAATCTGCGAACTGTCCATTTCCGCATAATTGTTCGTCTTTATTACTATTTTTATAAGAACCACCTGGTGCATGACAAGCATCTTCAATAATCCATAAGTTATATTCCTCTGCTAATTCTCTAAAGGCTTCTAAATCATTAGCTCTACCAGCAAAATCTACAGGGATTATCCCTTTGTAAGTTCCTTTAGGAGCACTTTCTAATAATAATTTCACCTTATCAATATCTAATAAATAAGTTTCAGGGTCTATATCAGAAAAAACAACTTCTCCACCACAATAACGCACACAATTTGCAGACGCGGCAAATGTAATGGGTGTTGTGATCACTTTATCTCCTTCTTTTACGCCTAAAGCCAATGTACATAAATGAAGAGCGCCAGTACCATTTGATACGGCAACAGCATATTTACTATCTACATAGTTAGCAAAAGCAGATTCAAATTCAGCAATTTTTGGGCCTTGAGTTAAATAATCAGATTTAAGTGTTTCAATTACAGATTGAATGTCATCATCTGTAATATTTTGACGTCCATAGGGTATAGCTTTCATGTTATGCTTCAAAATTTGAATCTACATGTTCTTTAATTAAAGAACGCAAAGAGTTTACAGTTTCCCACTCAGTATTTGTTCCAGAATTATACGAAAATCCATCAGGAACTAGTTCTGCATTGAAGTTAGAAGTAAAATCATTAATATTCCATATAGGCGTTTGAGGAATAATAACAAAATATTTACCAAGATCATACGTAAAGAATGCATCTGAAGATGTAATCATTTCTTCATGAATTTTTTCTCCTGGTCTAATTCCTATGACTTTATGTTCACAATTAGGGCCAATTGCTTTGGCAACATCAGTAATTTTATATGATGGAATCTTTGGGATGAAAACTTCACCTCCCCAAGCAGATTTCATGGCATGTAAAACCATATCAACACCACCTTGTAGGGAAATGTTAAATCTTGTCATGGCTTCTACTGTTATTGGCAAAACACCTTCAGATCTTTTATTTAAGAAAAAAGGGATTACCGATCCATTAGACCCCATAACATTTCCATATCTAACTACTGAAAATCGTATATCATGTTTACCTCTTATGTTATTTGCAGCAACAAACAATTTATCAGAAGTTAGTTTGGTTGCTCCATACAAGTTTATTGGTGCACAAGCTTTATCTGTTGACAATGCCACGACGTTTTGGACCCCAGTTTGTAATGCAGCTTGAATTACATTTTCGGCACCACCTACATTAGTTTTAACACATTCATCTGGATTATATTCTGCTATGTGTACATGTTTCATAGCAGCAGCATGTATAACATAGTCAATTCCTTGAAAAGCTCTAATAAGTCTTTCACGATCTCTTACATCCCCTATAAAAAAACGTATTGAAGGATATTTTGAAACAGGGAAATCTTGTGCCATTTGAAACTGTTTCTGTTCATCTCTTGAAAATATAACTAGACGCTTTACGTCTGGCCATTTTTTTAAAATATCGGCTGTAAGTGCTTTTCCGAGAGAACCTGTTCCGCCAGTAATTAGTACTGATTTATTATTGAGCATAGTGTATAATTAACTTTGGTTATTTTTAAAAGGATTAAAAAGACTTAAATCTGTTTTCTTCTAAAATTTATTTAAAAATAATACTTATTAGAATAAAAATCGGATTGCAGATATTAAATATCTAAATCTATTGCATCGTTTTACATTATTTTTTAATTGATGAAACAAACCTAACAACAAAACAAATGTAAAAAGGTAAATGCCTACCATTTGTAAACTATTAAAAGTTTTAGAAAGCAAAATAAAAATTATAGCTAATCCTAAATTTAAAAAACACAAGAATAAACTGGCTTTAAAATGCGTTAAGCCTGAATTTATCAAAACATGGTGTATATGATTATTGTCTGGTCTAAAAGGGCTCTGCTTATTTAACAAACGAACTCCAATAACTCTCATGGTGTCAAACAGAGGGATAAAAAAGATAGCTCCAATTAAGATCAAACTATTTTCTGGATTAAAAGAATGCGCTTTTAATAATAAGGTGTCTGTTGATAAAAATTTTAAGGATAAAAAACCAATACAAAATCCAATAATCAATGACCCTGTATCTCCCATAAAAACTTTTTTTGTTTTCGATAAATTATAACGGAGATACCCCAGTAATATTCCAATTAAGCACAAACAAAGTAAAAAATAAAAATACACCTCCAAAGTGTAAAAAATGACCCCGTAAATAGAAAAAATCACGATTCCCATACTCGATGCTAAACCATCAATACCGTCAATCATATTAAATGAATTAACTATAGTTAATATCATTAACGTAACACCCACATAAGACACGAAAATGGGAATATTTCCGATTCCTAAAAACCCTTCTAAAGAGGATACTTTTAAACAATTACAAAATAACACAAAGAAGATAGCTAATATTTCACTACCTATTTTTGCTCTAGGCGTCGAAATTACAAGATCGTCTTTTAAGCCTACTGCAAACATTAAGCCGAGGGCAGCTATTAAATTTGTTCCTATCTCATTAGTATCCCATGGCTTAATAATATTTATGATAAATATTAATGCGAGAAAAAAAGCAACACCTGCCATAGTTGGAGTAGAAGCTTTGTGAGAACTTCTATGATCTGGATGATCAATTAAGTCTCGATTTTTTACAATCCAACTAATTTTAGGAATTAATAATGTAACTAAAAACCATGATCCTATTATTGATAATAAGGCTACGAAATGTAAGTTGTTCATCATAATTTTCCCGTTTTATTTAATATCTAAAACACACACACACGCTTCATTAGATTTTTTAAAAAAGGTGTTTGAAATATTTAGAGTTACTTAGTAGTATTTTACTAGTGTAATATAATACTATCATGGGCGGTCATGAGTAATTAGACCTGAACAAAAAACATACAATTTTAGGTTTTAATCTTTTTTAGCCCAAAAGCTTAAATATAAAGACAAACCGCATGCAGGATATGCAGTTCGTCGGATTCTTTTGTTTTTTTTATTCGATGAAACATTGATGTTGTGGTGTTGTATAGGTGCTTGATGGTTGGTTTAATAAAAATAAAAAAATTTAGTGTTAGATATTTATTATTGAGGTCTGTTCGTTATGATAATATTAAAATATTTTCTGCTAGGTATTTAATTATTAAAGTTTTTGATGTGCAAGAATACCCTCCTTATTAAATTGAAAAACATGCAGTTTCTCTTTTACTTGCTTTAAATAGAATATTAGTACAATCAAGTCGGCGAGTAAACCAATTTAATTTTGATATCAACAGCTGAATAGGTTTTGACTTAAAAAATAAAATAGTAGGAATATGGTTGTGCAGGTAATATAAGATTTGTTATAGCTAAAATTATATATGGTTTTGGTTAAGAATTATTAGGTTTTGATATTACATATAGAAAATAATGGTAAAATATTATCAATTAATATATGTGTGCGAAATGCGATATGTGACCAAGTTGATATCATTTTGATTCATTTATCTTTAAATAGAGGTATATATTATTTAATAAATAATTTGTTAAATCCTAACGTCATTATTTTCATAAAGCTAAACATACTTTAATTGATACTATAATATTATTCAAGGTCTGGATAAAACTAAATGCTTTTCCAAATGTATAAATTACTGGTCATCTTGCTTTTTTTATTCATGAAGCTTTAACACATATTGAAGAAACTACTTTTTATAATTTAGATTGTTAGAATGACAATAGGGAAAACGAACTATAATTTAACCTAACTATAACAACATTAGAAGACTGAATGCATTAATCTTTTAATTAAACACATTCAGTCTGCACGTTAACTAATAAAAAACTAAAACATGACATGAATTAAGTGGTCACTTCATCTTTAGTTCTTGTATCAACAATCTTTTCAATCAAGTCTGGTACTTTTTCAAAAGCGGCCGCTAAACCATGAATTTTCCCTGTTTCAATAAAGGATATTTCGTCTTCTTTTGTTACTAAAAAACCTATAGGTTCTATACCAACACCAGCTCCTCCGCCTGCTCCTTGTCCTTTTAGGACTTTTGTCTTGGTTTCAACGCCTTCGCCTCCACCTGAACCAAATCCCATCCCTACTTTAATTACGGGAACACATTTAAATTGTCCTAATTCAAATTGTTCGCCAACAACAGTTTCTGTTTTGGCTTCTGTTTTAATAAAGTCAGTAATCTGACCTAATAATTCTTCAAAATGTAAATCCATAATACAATAATTTAAAGGTTAATAAGTGATTTTATAATATCTATTGGTCTGTTTTTTACAAGTAAAACCAATTGATTTCGTCCTTGAAAATTTATATAAAAATTCCCTGTGTAATAATTTAGTAATGCGAATAATGGATATAGTTTGGCATTCAGAATGCAATTTCCGGTATCGATATTTATAAAAAAGCGTTCTATTTTAAATGTTTTCAATATTTTAAAAAACCTATTAAAAGTGATATGGGTTTTAGGTTTGGTTACATGCTTTTTATTCTCTTTTTTTTGTTTGTTTAGTCTCTTTTTCTTTAAGGGGTACATATAAAATGTCATGAATAAAACATGTAATCGAATTCTGAAAATTTCTGTTTCGTGTTTTTCTAAATTGTCTTTAATTAA
>Ga0213861_10000320_pt1 | contig 41323 bp, 40 predicted proteins | sample PICome_4_FD_160110 | JGI IMG/M metagenome (GOLD analysis project Ga0213861, IMG submission 160110) | Coastal seawater microbial communities near Pivers Island, North Carolina, United States - PICO131 | ecosystem: Environmental > Aquatic > Marine > Coastal | place: USA: North Carolina... | reverse complement strand
CTAAACATCTACTAGTGTGATGAAGATACTTTTTGTTTCTTCATATTATATTACTATTCTGATATCCTTATATTGTTTTCTGTATCAAACGTCTCGTGTTGTTTTTCTTACGCACGGGGCTTTTAATTTTATCAAACTGCGTAAAAAATGATCAAAATTTAATATATTGTGTTATAATAATATCATGACAGATGTTTCATTACTGTTTTATAGCAATAAATGTCAAAATTGTAAAAAGATTGTAGGTCAGATCAACGAAACACCAGTTAGAAATAGTTTACGATTCGTCTGCATAGATGACCCAGCTATTCGAAAAAAACTTCCTCCTTATATTAAGAGTGTTCCTACGCTCGTAGTAGGAAGAACGAATCAGATTCATGTAGGTAATCAAATTTTAGGATACATAAAAATGATGAGTCTACAAAAAGTAAACGAAAAGCAGAAAAAGCCTGTTGTGCGAACGAGACACGCGACACCTGCGGTAGAACCCACAGGTCCTTCATCATTTTCAATTAGTGAAATGGGAGGTGGATATAGTGATAATTATAGTTTTGTCGATGTAGATTGCTCCTCTCAGGGAAACGGGGGATCTAGCATGTCCCATAGTTTTGATTTTATATCGAAACAAGATTTATCGAGCCACCAAACGGAGAATATTCAAAATGTATCGAATTACGGATCGATTGAACAAAAGGATGAAAAAGTTGATGAATTATCGAAACGAATGGAGGACATGATGAATAGACGTTCTATTGATGTTCCCGCAAAACCAATGAGGCAGTGAGCTTGAGATAGTCAGAGTCTAACTATTCATAAATACTCACTATCTTTTTAACAAACTCTGACCGTTTTATGTCACCCTTTTCCAATTCTATCATTGATAGACCATCCTGGAACATTTTCCAGTAAAATGCCGAGTATTTCAAATACAATTTCCGTGTAAAGTCGGTCAATCCGTCTATATCTATGTTTAGATCACTTTGATCCTTGTCACCAGTTATGATAATTTTAGAATTCTTCCCTATTCTGGTTAACAACATCTTCATTTGCGCCGGACTTGAATTCTGCATTTCATCCGCAATTATTATGGTATCATCAAAAGTCAATCCTCTCATGAATCCCAAAGGAAGGAATTCTATTTTATCTTCACAACAACCGTATTTCTTTAAGTAATCTGTCATGGATTTTCCATAAGGTGAAATCTTATCACTGACATCCCCCGGGAGAAAGCCGATTTCTTCATTTTCTACCGTAACTAATGGTTTGGTAAGTATCAACTTATTGAACCTCTTATTATGTAATAACTCGACTGCCGTTTCTGTTGCGATCGCAGTCTTTCCACTTCCTGCGGGACCTGAACAGATAACGCAATGTAAATCTTCATTTACGAGGTCGTTCTTATATTTCTGTTGTTTTTGTGTCAATTTGCCTTCAAAGCCATTTACAAAAATACCACAAAAACCCAAAAAAACAAAGAATGGATTCATGTATTGCAGTTACTATAGTAGGATATTAAAATAATATTGAAATGTCAGGGATTGTTTTAGGAACTGTGTTTCTTTTAAATACGAATGACCGATAGAGAAACGAGAATATCTGTTCATCTTTGGTTAATACAAATTTGTCAAATCCTTCGATTTTATCTTGCGAGTTGTAGATTTCTTCGAAAGTATCTGTGTGAATGACATCAAAACCAATATTTTCAAGAACCTTGATAAGATACTTGAAATTAACCAAGTATTCGGGGAATGCCGAACCAATTGATGCAACACGCACGTTAATTTTTTTTCCAAGTGATGTTTTGTTAGGTTCAAAAGTCGTATCTTTTTTGAAAGCACGTGTAATTTTGAGAATATTTCTTCTATCGTCTTCGTCTCCAATATCGATATTGATTTCATCATCCGTTTGTAGATCCTTGTTGATTACTTCTCCATCATATGTACAACCTGCGAAGTATCCTCCTATTTTGACATTGTTATGAATGTTCATGATCAATGTTTTGAATTTCGTTTCGTTCTCAAACATGTAATGAATGGAAAACATCGAAGTCATTGCATCGAAAGTCTGAGTTGTGGCAAATATTTCTTTAGCTCTTGCTATATTTTCATAAATACCAGAGAAGGTCTTTGGATCTTCGAATGGTTTTGACGCATCACCAACAAGAAATGTGTATTTTGAACGTGTTCTGTATGTATTTACACGTTTGTCATTTAGCACAAGATTTAGCAATTTATACGCACCATCGTTGCCGTTTTCTATATTATTGTAAGACAGATCAATACCAACTACTTCGTCGAAATATTTCAAGTATCTCGGACTATCTGCACCGCATCCAGAACAAATATCAAGTAATTTCGAATTCTTTCCTCCAATTCGCGAGAATAAACGTGCTTTTACATTGAGACGATGAAAAGCGCGTATTGTTTTATCGTCTGCACGTTGTGTTGATGTCTTCTTTGATTTGAATCTTTCCTTGTTTGAATAGTAAATTCTGCGCTTCTCATCAATTGGAGGAATCTCTTCAATTCCAGTAATCATATCTTTTGTGATTGGTTCGTGTGTTGGTTCATTCAAAGATTTCCAAATATCAATACCAACACTGTAATCATTTGGATATAATTTGTCTTGTCGAATACGTATCGGTATCCATTTACCAGGGATCTTTTTACCATCGACTTTACGACTCGAGTGCCATGTACATTCGACGATACTTGTATTTGTAATTTCTTGAGAATAGTCCATGGAATAGTCCTTGGAATAGTCATCGAATTCCTTCATACAATATATTTTGTTTTGCTCTCTTTCGACAACCAATTTGGAAGCATCTTCATTTTCTGGTAAAAATGGTTGAAAGCTAACGACACCAAGTCGTGTTTCTTCGATATCACCTTCAATAAATTTGTGATAATTGATGGGCTTACCAATCCTTTGTTCCTTCCTATTGTTCAAATGGATATCACACACTTGATAATCTTTGATAACGATATCATTCCCAACTTTGATTCTTTTTTTTTCTATTTTGTCGAAGACCACTTTGAAATCAACAGATAAAGTATCGGCATCCTTCCATTTGAATACATTTAAGAAACCATCGTTTTTATCTTTTTCCATATCTATGATTGATTTCGTAGATGTATAAATGAGTCCATCTATATGATAAGTAAGTGGAGGTCTCATTTGAGACTCACTTTCATTGAATATAGTATCATTTGAAATTGGCTTGAACTCTTTCTGGATAATGTCATATTCACTTTGAGAAGCATCCTTTGTTTTCATCAACTCCGTAAGTCTTTCTTGTCGAGTATCGAATGATTCTGAATGTAAATCTTCTTCACCAGATTTGTAGATGTCGAAAATCAAATAATGAGATACTTGTGTCTTGTCTTTCAACTCACTCACGAATTCACCATCAATTATCGATCCAACAAACTTTTTGTCAAACTTTACACGTGTAAAATGAGGAAGATGATGTTCTTTACTTTGTAAATATAGGAATTGGTCGGAATGGATGTATCCAACCATTCGAAGACCGTCCGTCTTAGTTGTAACCGTGTATGCATTTGATGATTTAGACATGTCGTACTTCATAGATTCATATCGTTCACGTGTAAGAGTCACTGTTTTTGGTGCAGCATACCAACTACGATCCTTGAAATCTTTGTGGTCCATTGACTTTTTCAATTCGTTTAGTGTTTTGATATCTTTTTCATAGACTGTATCGCGAATACAACTAATCAAAATGAAACGAGTAAGTTTCTTGAAATCATTCATATCATCTGAATTCTCATCATCATAATACATAATATTCACGTATCTGTGAACTTCTGTTTCGAGAGCGAACTTCATACCACTGCCTCTTTTCTCGCATGTCAGATTAACGACAAAACTGTTAAATTTGTAAGAATTTTTCGTAATACACTTGAAGTTCTTTTCCTTTTTGAAAGCCTCATTGAATTTGATATCATTTACATTAACGTCTTCATATTTCAGTTTTTCAATCTTAATGTCATTTATCTTGTCTAAGTCTGGTTCTGGTTTTTTATCGATTTTTACAATGTCATACGCATCTTTCGGAAGTTTATTCAATGCTTCTTGTTCATTTATAAATCTGGTGATGTAATACTTGCCATAAATAGTAACGATGTAGTCTTCGTCTTTTACATCTATTTCCAGGGAAATCGAATCATATTTCACTATTTTGATATCTAGTCCGAATTTACTGGGATCTTCTGTTTCATTTTCGCAAGTTTTTTTCACTTTTCTGTATTCATTCGCAGTCTCAAGTTTTGGAAAAGTTACACACAAACTAGACTCCTTATCTTTTATGATGTTTTCTATTAAATCTAGTGATTTTGACTCGAAAATATTCATTCTCTATAATATATTCATATATTTTAAATAGAATTATACATTCATTTTTACGATTTTTAGATGTGTTTGCTTATACTTGCTTATACTTGCTCATATATGCTTATATATTAAAATTTTACAACATATAAAAGGAAGACATCGTATGATAATAGTAAATTTATAATATTCGGATATTGAAATATGCGTGTAAGCTCTAAACTATTCGGAGGAAGCCACGTTAGCCATCTTGTTGATAATAACGATCGTGATAATTTCATCAAACATTTTTTCAATGAAACAAAGATTCAGCTTCCTGAAAAGAATATAAGCAATTCCGTCGGACTTAATTCTGGAAACATCAACAAGCTTTCATCGGGTGCGATTGCACTAGCTATTCCAGAGGATCTTTCGTGCTATATTTACTTTACAAAGTTTCAAGATAAGAATCGCTGTTTTATCATATGTCGCAAGTTGGACGAAGGTCATAGATACCCGAAGGTGTTAGTAATGAATGTCGATGTTAAAGATGACACGATTTTCAACGGAACTTTATTCGAAGCGACTCGTGTATATTCTAAGGGAAATCGCTTTTTCATGCTTGTGAATGATTGTATCTCAATGTGTGGCGAGGATGTCAGAATTTTGAAGTTTCTAGAACGCTTGGAAAAAGTTTGTATTTTCCTATCTGAAAAATACACGGAAAACTTTAAAAAGTTTCCCTTTCGAATGCAATGCGTTACTCCATTCGATCGCTTGAGACTTTTGGAACAGCGGATTGCAAATTTACCATATAGAATAAAGAACATTACGTTTGTCTCCCAGAACAGTAAAGGCGTAAAATTACTCCTTCCTTACGATGGCAAGTAGTTCATATGAAATGACACCGAGTCCCGTGATGTTGAAAGAGAAGCCATTGATTCATTTATGTATCCAATTGAACATTATATTGTTTACTACTATTATTATTTATAATGAAAATGGGGGATTTTGTATCTTCCTAAAAATTGCGTTCCCTTTTTTTATAAGGAACATTCTAGGCGAGAGACGCAAACTCTTCAGAACCTCCACCAAGACCGACAACGTTGAACGCGGCGGCGACATCGTCTGAACATATTTCAAGGGGACGACGTTCGAGGTCAGGGGATATGGTGGTGTTAAGCCAAGGGCTGACGTTTGTAACAGGATTAGCTGGCTCCGAACGGATCTGAAGATTCGCGTTGCGGAGAGACTGGCCGACCGTGTTCACACCAACGTGGAATCCAGCATCTAGAAGATTCTCATCAAGACCAGGATCGGATACGGGGTTCGCGTCGGCCCAGGTCGATGCCGCATCAGTCTTAGGGAGAAGTTCTGTAGGTTTTACGGATGTCTTCTTCACAGGAGCGTCAACAAGATTGCCATCTTTCTCGTCGGTTTTAAGAAATTCAGATTCGATCTCACTCATATCAACAGCTTCGGGAGATGTGTTCGCATTATTAACAACTGTGTTGGTAGGAGGGGTTTCAAGTACAACTACAGCATCATCGTTTGTAACAATACCTTCGAAACCCTCTTTGCGCTTGTTACGACGATCGTTAAGAACAAGAACTAGAACAAGAGCGATGACGGCTATAAGCAGTAAGGTGCAGGAAGTCATCATTTTCGCAGAAAACACTTTGGCAAGAAACTTCATATTCTCTATTTAGTAATTAAGATATATAAAGATAAAAATCCTGAATAACATCATCATGAACATCATTGTAGATTATCGTGAGGGCACATTACAAAAAAAATTTGAAAAGATAGATAAAAAAAACATAACATATCAAAATTTGAACATCGGAGACATTCAAATTATATCAAATAATCATAACATATCGGTTTTTGAGAGAAAATCTATTAATGATTTGAAATGTTCTTTGACAGATGGAAGGTTCCGAGAGCAAAAAGCACGTATACTTTCCAGTGATTTCATTCATAAATGTTACATATTTGAAGGACGTGTCGATAAAGAGTTCGAAGATATATTTGTCCAGATTGTAATCCGTCTCCAGATGAAGTATCACATGTTGGTTTTCTTAACAGAGGACGAAGAGGGTACGTGTAATTTAATCAACACATGTGTAAAAAAATGTGAGAAAGATGAGAGTTATTTCATTCATCCGTCACAGAACCAGCATCAGCATCAGCATCAATGTAATTACATTGATACGTTGAAGCTTAGTAAAAAGGAAAACTTGACGCCTGAAATGTGTTTTGTGTTACAACTCGCGCAAATTCCACTAATTTCGAAGAAAATCGCTGGAATTATTGCATCATATTACCCGAATTGGGCAGAACTGATTCATATTTTGAGGAATAATATAGAGGAATTTAAGGAAAAAACGAAGGATGCCAAACTAGGTAAGAAAAAAATAGAATCCCTTATGAATTACACGTTCATGTCGATAGGAGGTCTTTGAATTTTTTATTTGCGTCTAATCCAAGATCAGAATAAGCAAAGTACGATAGAATCTTCAAATTTTTAAGAATGACAGAGATCTTGGAAGTGTCATTCCTATCTTTAAGATCTTTCGCTATATTCTGAATCTTTCCGATCACAGACACCGCAATTTCGCGATCCTTTACAGGAATGTCTTCAAAATCATCGTACATGATAAAAAAACCAATGTTGTTCTTCAGTATATTTTGTACGAACAGATCACGCAAGAAGTATCGTTGAAATATGCTAATTACAGATCGAGCGTTCACGTTAGTTATTTCAAGGAAGTTTTCTAACTGGATCAATTCAGATTTCATTGGAAGATTCATATTTTTAAGCTCGCCTACAAAATTGATAAGATTTGTATTGAATTGTTTGAGATGCGACATATTAGTTCTAACTATTATTACTATATACTTCTTACTTTTATATGATTTCAAACGCACATATGAATATGAAGAGAACACAAGAATCTACAGTAAAACAGGTAAAAAACAAATCTAAATGAGATGGGGTCAAATAGTAATGCGAATGGAATTGCATACATACAGTTTATTTTTATTCTATCCGTCTCCCTTCAACTTGTTTCTCTTCAACTTGTTTCTCTTCAACTTGTTTCCCTTCAACTTGTTTCCCTTCGACTCTTTCTTTAAGTTCTCTTTGGACTCGACTTCAATAATTTTCATCACATTATATGGATTGACTTTAGTCTGTTTCTGAATATACAATTCTTCGCGAAGAGTAAGTCCGGTTCTATTTGCGAAACCGAAATTCATTGTCTTCATTGTCTTATGTATAAGTTGTTATATATGAAACTATGTAACATAAAAAATTCAAGTTTCCTTGGAGACCATTTTCTATTTATTTTCCTTCGTTGTCTATTCGACAAATCCAAGAAAATCGAGACAATATATGGTTATGTGAAAAAGAAATACAGCTGACGCAACAGAATAAGATGAAATCACACTCGAAAACATGACTAGATTCAGGGGAGTATAAATAGAAGGTTTTTCCTCACTATATTCCTCTTCCTCTTCTTCTTCCTCTTCCTCTTCTTCCTCTCTTTCCTCTCTTTCCTCTGCCCAATAATTATCCATTTGATTATCCAAAATTTGTGCTTTGATCTTATCATCTTTAAGCATCCAATCTAATGTTTTTGGAACTTCATGGATATCATCACATAAGTATGGTTCATAACCCCGTTTTACTGTTAATTCTTCATCAGGCAATTTATTTCTTTTCAAATTCATATGTTGCTTCTTGTCAAATGAATCGCAAAAAACAATCGGTTTTACGACTTTTTTCTTTCCAAAGTATTTCTTGAAGGTTTTGAACGTCATTCTTGAATTTTGTCTTGTTATATCAACTTGAAAATGGCGTTTTGTTTTTATATGTCTTTAAATCTGTTTCTCGGAGATGCGTTTGACTATCATGTTGAAGTCAAGTTGAACTTTTATTGATATCCGGTACTTACATACTCGGGAAAAACATACATTTTATGTGCCTCTAGTATCGAATTCATTTGTATCACACTATGTGCGTGTGCGTTTCGTATTTGAGTCCAATTTTTATATCACTTTATTATAATGTAAGATGCAAGCAATAGATATTCCACCAAGAGCAACATTAATCAAACACATTGATGTTGAAAAATGGGAGGCTTTTAATTGCCTTACGAATTCAATGATATCAAAAAAAAGAAGATCATTCACAAACAGTTTTAAGCAAAAGGTGGATTCATTTTCTTGTAATAACTTTAAGATAATGAAACAGAGCAATGAGTGTTGCGTATTTGGTTTTAAAAATCGTGTTTTCAAGCTTATTTTTTCTCACTTTGAACACTATCAAAACGAATTATTTTTTACATCCATTCTTTACAATGAACGTATTCGCTCAATTGTGTCAGAAAACACGTTGTTATTGATTTTACCGCGATATGAAAGAAAGTTAAAGGATTATAAGTACATGTTACAACCAACAGAAATTCACGAAGTGGTCTCAAATGTTTCAAAAGAGTTGATCGAACTCCATAGAAGATTCATAATTCACGGTAATATTTCGATTACACACGTTGTCAAAATGTCTGGGACGGAAAAAAAATGGAAACTTATTGATTATTCAAAGTCAAAAATACTTTGCGCACCCAATGAACACGATGTACACTACGATATGACTCCACCTGAGTGTGCATATTATGAACTAAATCCCAATCAAAAGTTATGGTTATTTATGAAAGATTGGTTTGATCTATTCAAATTGTTCGAGGATGAGTTTGAAACAACTTACTTTCCGAAATTCAAGGAATATTACAAGTTAAAAAATTCAGATGAGTTCAAGAAAATGTTAAAAAAACTCATCGAGTCTCTTAGAATAAAGGATGTTCCTTATTACTTGATTGATTTCTGATAACATTCCACACAAATGACATGTTTATCACAGATAATTGTATCGTAATAAACGAACATATTGATGGGTGTCACATTAATCTTACAATCTTCACACTCCATCCTTTCTTCTCTTTCTTACATTTTTGGTTTCTGTTCTAAGTCAATTCTCAAGCCATTTTTCCAAATTTTTATATGCAATTAGTCTTGATTATGTCCTTGATTTTTTTTGAATGGGTTGACAATTTTTCATTCAAAAAGACGAAAGATTTATCATATCTTTCGTTGAATTCTCGAATGGTTTTGTAATACTTTTCAGTGAATTCGTTCACAACGTCTCCGTTTGTGATTTGTTCTCCGTTTTTAGCGTCTATAGGATTATTTTCCCACTCATCCATATCCTATGGTTCTATTTTAATTTTGAAAGCAAATGTGTTTATATGTTTTAATTTTCTTTCAATTTTCTTTCAAAACATTTTCGACTCTTAGACCGACACCACAAAGTTCTTTTTTGAATAGATTAAACCCGTATGGTTGCTGAATCGAGACCTTACCAAATTTAGATTCTTCCTCAAAATAAGCACCATCTCCCTTTTCTATATATGACTCTTTGACGAAACTTGATAAGCCATGGGCCAATAGGGCATCACGTTCCATCAATCCTATCTTCAAACCTCCGCCAGAAGAACGACCTCCCTTTGCTTGTTTAGTTGTTTCGTCTACACGCACATCACGTCCGACAGCGTATATTTTATCTTCGACTTGTTGTTTGAGACGTTTATAGTACACAATTCCAACCGCTGCATTCTCACAAGCTATTTCACCTGTTTCTCCTGAATAAAGAGTTTCTTCAGAATATCTCTCGTCTCCCAGTATCTTTTCCATTTTTCCCTGAATATCATCGATTGCATTGAAAGGCGAAACTTCTGGAATGAACCCAAACTTTAATCCAATTCTTCCGACTAACAATTCGTAAAAATAGGCAAGCGTCATTCTTGAAGGGAACGAATGTGGATTGAACAAAATATCAGGAACGATACCGTCTTCTGTATGTGGCATTTCTTCATTTTCAAGTAAAATTCCAATCGTAGCTTTCTGAGCCTGTCTTGATGCAAATTTATCACCACAGATCGGGAACCGATTTTGCATTGTTGTGATTCTTGCAATTCTAGGTTCAGTATTCGACAAATATACCTTGGTAACCATGTCACCTTCATGCGCCTTACAAGTCAAGCTATTATCCTTTTTACCATTGATGGTTTCAATGTAAGAACCCACAAGAACGGTGTCACTCGTTATAACCGTCCCAACCTTTATGATACCATTCTTATCAAGTTTACTGTAATCATTCATACTATTTATTTTGATGTCCGTCATTTCAGAAACATTTCCAATATGCACATTGCCGTGTTTTTGAAAACTTTGTATTTCTTCCCGTAAATCATACGATGAAATATACGATGACGAGAACATTCCACGCTCAACCGCGGATTTATTGAAGAAAACAGCATCCTCCTGATTGAAACCATTAAAACATCCAATCGCGACTACCAAATTGATTCCATATGGTGATGAGTCATTATTCAATTTTTTCATGAAACCCGTGGAAGTGAGTGGCTTTTGACCATAATGAATGAGTGATGCTGTTTGATCATACCTTTTTCTGTAATTTGATGCATACAAAGAAACCGAAGAACGAACTTGTGAGCAAGCATACCTATTACGAGCAAGTGGATTGTGTTCGAGAAATGGTAAAGACAACGCTGAAATTCCTAATTGACATGTTTTGGTAAGTTCTTTGAATCCAGTTTCAGTAGTGTCATATTTGACAACAATGTTTTTGATTTCTTCTGGATCGTAATATTCGCATCCTTTGCTAATAAGAAATTCCGGTGAAGACGAAAATTTTTCCAACTCGCTAAATTTATGATTGTCTTTTTTTGCTTTTTCACAGTTAATGATGGGCCTCAAAAAACGGCCACCATTCATGTTGATATTAATCTGTGTATTTTCTATATCCCAACATATAGATGATTGCCAATCGAGGATGTCATTATCATTCGTAGTCGTAGTATGACGAAGCTCCTTGAGTCTTTTGATTAATTGTTCCGGATCATTTGTGATAGAAATCCACTTACTGTTTACAAATACATTGTGATTGTGTCCGTTGAACTTTTCGATAGTATCATCGGAAATATCATGTGTATACTTTAGATCTTTGATAAATTCGATGATTTTAGATGGGTCTTTCTCTTCAGAAACGACACATGTGTGTGCGAAATGTTTAGATGTTCCCACTTTTATTCCATCCGGCACTTCGATTGAACATATGTAACCGAATTGTGATGTATGGAGGCGTCGTAAATCAAAAGTCCACATACCTGAATCAAGCGGTAAGTGAATGCGTCTTAAATGACTCACGGATTCTAAAAACGAATGTCTTCCGAAATCTTGTAATACGCCCTGATTACGTTTTCCTGAAGGGTTTTTACCCCACTTTCCTCTGAATGATTTCATAATATTCTCTTTGAATTGTGATGTATCTAAAAAATACTCCTTTTCTTTTTTAAATATGTCTATCAACTCTTTGACACTTTTGACCCTATTGTCTTCTAGATATGCATCGATGCGTTTTTTAATTGTGTCCTTCACAAATTCTTCAAAAAAATCACGAAACATTTCTATTATAATTGAACCGGGTAATCGTACCTTCTTGTTTGCTAAATCTTCACGGTCGGTCTTTTCCTTTAATCCTAGTTTCACTAACAGGATATCTCTAACCATCAAAGACAAAAACATACCTTTTCGGCGAAGGTTTAGATGATATTCATAGGAACTGTCATTCATAGTCTCATCATTCATATGAGGTAAAAAGTACTTTCGCAAAAGATAGTATATTTTACCGAGACGACTTCTTGTGTATTGATCCGTTTCATTGCTTCTTGCTTTCTTATCAGTATAAAAACTTAACCACTTCAATGCAGTGTTCTGATCAAAGATCCGATTTGCTTCTAGAAAACTTGGTTTGAGTTCTTCAAAAATTTTATTTGCGATTTCTGTTTCAAAGCCGCCACAAATACTTTTGAGAATATCTTTGTCATTTTCAAATCCTAGTGCACGATATAAGACAATGAGTGGCATTTCTCCGGTGAAATATGGAATTTTTACTTGAATTTCGTTTTTCTTGGTATCTAAGTACAAAATTAAGGTCTCGGGTCTTCGTGTATCATCAATACTAGATTGTATTGAAGAACGGTATTCCGTTTTATCACTTAGTTTCTTGATTGAATTTATAATTAAATTTTTCTTCTGATCTTCTTGTGATACAATTACTTTCTCGTTTCCTCCTATGATAAAGTAACCTCCGCGCTCAATGTTTGATTCTCCATTTTGAATCAAATCGTCCTCTGTCTTATCTCTTAGGAGGCAAAGAGACGAATGCAGCATTATTGGCATATCAACAAGTTCAAGATCGTATGTTTCGTCCTCATCATTCTTGATTCCATTGTGCTCGAATTTTACATGGATCTTCGTTTTGATTTTACTTGAATACGTCTTACCATCTAGTCTAGCTTCGTTCGGAAGCATAGTGGGTTTTTCGATAGAACACCTTTCATCAAACGAAATCTGGATTTTCGTACCCTTGTTTTCGCCTTTTAAAACATTAACTTTCGCATTGTTCACAATCTTGTGTAATTGCGAATTCATAAATGTATCGAACGAATCATGGTTATGATTAACAAAATTTTTAACCTCGTTGTTCATATTATTAGTATTAGTATTATGAAACAAAAAAGTATCGGGATAAAGTGCACGTTTATACTATTTCGACAATCTCTGCAAATTTTTCAGTGTTCATTTGATGTGTCAAAATGAACTGAGGAATAGTTGGTGCCGTTGTTGTCAAAGTATCAAGCTTCATTCTGACCTCTGTCAAAAAAACATCAGCTTGAACTCGAAATGCCTTTTTCTTAAACATTTCAGAATCTATGAAAGTAGATAACTCTGCATATCTACAAGAGTGATTGAAATGTTTTTCCTTCCGAGAGGCGAACGAAAAAAAGCTGTCAACGCCTGACAGCAAAGCAACGGACACGAAGGATACCATATTCACATACTTTATCCAGTTTGTCTCTGCAAATACAGCTGAGATCGGGGCCATCGTAACCGGCAACAATATACTCGGTAATCCCCATTTTTGTCGGAGTTTTTTATAGTAGTAGCCAGACTTATCATGCATTTTTTGGTTTTTCTTTATATCTTTGTTCCATTTTTCTATCAGTTCTTCAATTTTTTTCGTCCATGGTTCTTCTATACGCTCTACATCTTTCGATTTTTCATCAGAACAGTCTGTATTATACGAGTCATTTTCATAGGAATTTATCTCTTCATTGATATCATCTTTTGACTTTTGTATTATATTCTTTTTGAATTTCGCAGCCGTAACAGTGTTAGATGTTTGTAATCCCTTTGTGAATTCAGCAAATGATGTCATTAACCATAATCCTATATATATAATTGAGAAACGATTCAGACGCATAATTTAAATATATTACAAATACCAGAATTTTCAGTTCTTTTCTCAATTCTGACAATTTCACCAATCTTTAGATTTATATATCTAGCAATGACATCGTCCTTTGAAATCTTTGGAATACGCTCTATGTCACATATGTGTAGCGAATCACACAAATCTTTCTTGAAGTTTTCATCAGTTTTCATGCGAATGTGCTTAGAATACATTGAGTGTTTCGTAGGATTTACCATCAAATTCTTTAATTGGTAGAATACGATATCTAGACCATACTTTTTTTCAAACGTTTTAATAGAATTGATGATTGAAGGAGTAATTGAATCAATCGTTATAATTGATAACGTGATTGATTTGTCAGTTTGTCTGTAATTATCTTCAATTAATTTTGTGAGGATCTTTTGATTGACTCTAGGCACGTTCACACAGTATGTGAAAATGTCCATTTCTTGAGTATTCGAAACTTCAATCGTATTGACATTACTCTTTAGGAACTCATCCGATTTTTTCGATGAAATCTTGAAATGACGATACTTAAGCAATTCCAACACATTTTCTTTCGATTTGTAAATGATTGGATTCATGACATATGCTTTTATAAGTGTTAATATTTTTCAGCAATCATTTTTCATTTTTTTATATGTGTTAATACTAATTATAAAAATTATGAGAAACAAACTGAATGTCAAGAACCTTGAACAATCACTTGTTAAGGCTATGCCCGATGTAGTCACATATTCGATTTTCGCTTTTTTACTTGGTGCGTTTCTTGAAAATCTGATGCCTGAACTGAAGAACCAACAAAAGATATCGTTAATATTCGAAATATTAGCCCAGTTGTTTGTAGTCGTTTTTTCGTTTGTTATCGCGTCTAATATTTATTCTTCTAAGGTTGGTCTCATTGTCTTTTTAGTGGTTATTATAGGAACGACACCAACATTTTTCAAGAAGATTGATAGGTTGAGCAAAAAGATGTTCAATTGTGCTAGTTCTTCGAGTAATTCAAATAACCAATTCGAAGATGATATACAAATATACTCAACAAAAACAAAAGAAAGGGATAATAAAGACGGCAAGAATCGTCCACTAAACAAAGAGATTGAATTGGCCGAAAATGACATAGACTACGATGAAGAAAACTATGAAGAATCGGGAGAAAACGGAGAAGACGGAGAAGACGGAGAAGAGGAAGATGACGTAATAGAGCCAATTGGCTCCACATCGATTCGAAATTTGAAGTTTTGAGTGTAAAAATATACAATTCACACAAAAAAATCAAAAATGATTGGACAGAGTTAATATAATACGACAACGCACACTTATAAATTACAGAATTAGAGCGATTTAAACTATGTATTTGATTGAATTTTTAGACAAGAATAGAATTCTATATTTTCCCATAAATCTAGAAAAGAAATTGGTCAAATCCACAGGAAAAATAAAGAAGATGCTTCGTCCCTATCCAGATGGTAAGATGCCTTCTTATAATGATTTCTCAAATGATGAATTAGTAAGAGAACGTCAGTCAACATATGGGGAGTTATACGATACCATTTGGATTGATACGAAGATGATTAACCAAATTGATGTAGACGGTAACATAGATCCTAAAATCAATACGCCTTATTTTAAGAGTATTTCTAAGGACAAGCCTCATTATTTCGTGTGTGGCTTTCATGGATTAGGGCGAAAGAGGATTGATACCAAGTGGAAAGACGTTGAGCTATTGTGCGGTCAGGGTTCTTATGCCGAGAAAACACAAGAAGTGTATAATTCAGAAGTTGACATAAAGAACTTTTCGGGGAACATTTATCAGATTTTCGACCACAACACTTCAAATTCCGATGAAATCGAACGTCGTGAAATATTATCATGCCCATCTTCGAATATATCTGACAAATTGAATTCCATATTCAACGTTCAAGGTGAATGGAAATCAAACATATATGAAGATAAGAAGTCGGCCGTCCTTATACCTAGTGATAGAAATTGTATCGTAGATGGAAGCAAATGCCATTCTTGTGTTCAGTCGTTCGTAATTCTTTCCAAAACTGCAGTGAAAATTCGTTGTCATTCATGCGGTGAAAGGAAAATAGATGTAGTGAAAGATAGAGATTCATGGAACGCCATTCGAACGTTCTATGGATTTGGTACTCAAGAAGAAAAGATGTCATATGACTTAATTCAAGAACATCTTGATGAATACTGTGAAAATGAAGACTTGATGAAAAAAGATGGTTTTATTATGCGTCGGTCTAAAGATTGTGCGATAGAATATGAGGCCGTTGCACCTTATGATGAATTTCTTGACATGATATTCAAAGACGCCGATATATCTATGAAGCGGGTCTATAAGAAACCTACATCAAAAAAGAACCTTATCAATTACCTTGAAACGATTCATACAGACATCAACATCCTGAAACGTGATCAAAATATTGTGAGTTTTCGAAATGGTTATTTAAAATTGAAGGAATTCACATTTCACCGTTATAATGACAATCAGAAATATACGTTCATTGCGAAAAAGTTTCTTCCCTTTGATTTCGATATTTCTTGGTTGAATTGTGAGTGGACTGATATTGACTGTCCAATTTTCGATAAAATTATCTCAGATCAAGCTTTGATTTCGAGCGATTTTATGGTGAAACTATCATTCTATGGACTATTGGGCAGTTTGCATTTCCCTAATGGAAGTGATTCAATCAAGGTTGTTCCGTATTTAGTAGGGACATCCGGAACTGGCAAATCTACGATCGTAAATATTGTGTCGTCTACGTTTTCTCAAGAAAATATCGGAACAATCAATTTTCGAGAAAAGACATTCGGCAAATCAGCCTTTCTTACGAAAGATGTCATAATTGATTCAGATACTCCTTGTGATATGATTCGTGAGTTTGGTAAATGCGAATTTCAGAAGGCTGTTTCGGGGGAAGTAATCGCCATACCCATTAAGAACCAGAAGACCGAGAATCAACACAAAGTAACACAACGCATGTTGTTCTGCTCCCAATATACTCAAGATGTGATGGATACTGGTGAAGTAATTAGAAGAATTGCCTACTTTAGTTTCCAGCCGGTCGATGCTACTGATTCAAATCTTGAAGAGAATTGTATCAATACCGAATTACATAAAGTATTTATCAAGATTATTCTAGCACGTAAGAAACTAATTGAAACCTTTGATGGCAAACCGTTTCATGAGTGGAATATCAAATATTTCAACGATAAAGTCGAAGATGTTTTGATCGAAAACAACTATATCTATCGATTCATTAGTGAATCGGATCATTTTCAAATGGAGAAATCATCTAGAGTTCCTTTCGAAGACTTTGTGTCACTATTTCATCAACATTTTACAGGGCAGCCAAATCGTCCACGTAAGCCTAAAGTAAGCGATGTTATGTTCGCAAAGATGAAACTCAACGTTAGCAAAGACATTGTGTGTAAGAACTGTAAATCTCAATTCGACCCGAATGTAGCATGCTGTGCCTGTCATACTAGAACAAACAAGACGACAAAGTATTTCATCGATGGGCTAAAAATTAGTGATGCGAACTCATTCTCTTTCGGAGAGAACGATGATGTGTTGTGAACCATGCAAACCCATGCAAACCCATGCAAACCCATGCAAACCCATGCAAACCCATGCAAACCCATGCAAACCCATGTAAAACCATATAAAAGTATATAAGTATGCATATTATAAGCCATATAGAGCATGGATTTTCATCAGAAATACACACCGAAAAGTCTTGACGATTTCTTTTTTCATAGAGAAACGATTGAAAATTTGAGGAAATTCAGAGATAGTTTGACACATTTCCGTATATATTCAGATAATTGCAATATAGGAAGGAAACGGATTTTGAATCTTTATTTGAAAGAAATTGGAGCTGTAAAAGAACATATCTTCTATATCGACTATCAAAATATCAAAACCTTTGAGAATAAAGATAGACTGTTCCAATTTCTTGATTCGAAAAGCTCATATCGTAAGTTCATCATCATTGAACATCTTCAATCTATATCGAATAAATTCATGAACGATTTGATTAATATTTTGAAGCAAAACGAAGCAATTGTATGCTTCATTGACGTTGACAATTCTTTCAATGATACTGAAATTTCCAAATATGTAATAGATTTCAAACTTGATACCTTGAATCCATATGATTTAAAGGAATTTGCAAAACATATACTAAAATCTGAAAATATTGAATATGATGAGAAAATCGTTAATGATTGTATAGAAATTTCAAGTTCAAATTATTACAATTTCATGTTTCACTTGGAATCGAATTTCAAAACGAATGTTGATTTTTCATCTTCAACCTCAATAGGTATCGATTATGACATAATATTTAATGATGCGTCATTGAAACGAAGACTGCTTGAAATCCGTAAAACAGAGAAATTGGGATTTTCGAAAAATAACATTATGAAAAATCTTATGGATCATGTTTACAAAGTTCTGAACGAAATTGACTATGCGTTGATTATCGGAGATTGCATCGATGCATGTGATAAGGATCAAAATAATTCAACCGAAATTTATAAAATGATATGCAATCTCTATATGCAATCTATGGGGACACTAGCATTCACATGATTCGTTTTCACGAACATTGTTTTCACGTATGCGGATTTCGATGTCTTTGCGACGATCTTCTTTCGCTGCTAGGTCAGCCAGTATTCTTTCGTAAGGATTCTCACGAAGAACTTCAATTAATTCGGGATCGAGGCGATCGTCGGGATCATTGTCTTTTTTGTTATCTGTCATATTGATGTCGCACGAATCTAATTTAGTATCTACTTTCGATTCCATAGGGGCAAGATAAGTATTTTCCATTCCATTCGAAAGCTCAACTTCACCAATCTGTGAAGCAATACCTCCTACCTTAACCGATGTCGTCGTTGGTTCCCGTCCTTTGCTAATACCTTCTCTAAGTTCATTGAGTTCTGCGTTGTAAATTTGTGTGTAATCTGTAGGGCGATCGTGAATTGATTCGCCGGTGCCCGAATAATAAGTATGCTGAGTTTCACGCTCTGTGGTCTTGGCGAAATCGGTTGAATCATGGCTATATGTTGACGTCTTTGCCTTGTTGCCAATATTTCCATCATAGCCATTGCTTTCTTTTTGCGTCGTCTCCCGAATCGTTGTTCTGGCGGTATCGGTTGAATCATGGTTATATGTTGACGTCTTTTCCTTGTTGCCAATATTTCCATCATAGCCATTGCTTTCTTTTTGCGTCGTCTCCCGAATCGTTGTTCTGGCGGTATCATTCGGATCGTAGTAAGTGACCTGCTTATCCTTATCACCAACGAATCCAATGAATTCGAATAGAGACGCATGTTTGAGTGTTTCTTTTAACTTGTCTACTATACCGACCGTAAGTCCCTTAACAGGATCTACCATAGTTCCTATGTAATTTGTGCGTTTAGGTCCAACTTTTAAGGTATCGCTGCAATGTTGTATGCGAACGGTATATTGCTTATTATCGGTCATTGGATTCAGACGAACTTTGCTCCAATCATGAACACGGACAGCACAATTTTGTTTCACATCAGCTTGAAGACCACGACGAGACCCTTTGAAACCATCGGTGTGTCGACCTTCGTATACAATTTTAGGATTTGTTTTTACGCGTAAATCATCAACACCCCTTTTAAGCGCGTATTCACGTGAATCGCTTTGTTGAAAGCCACCTGAGGGAGCCGCAGTAAATCCCTTATTGAGACCTGGTCCAACATTTACAGGTTCTTGAATTGGTACTCCTTGGTGATACTTCGATGGTTTGTATCTCGCACGATTCTCGTAATCATATCTATCACCATGAACATTTTCCTTATAAGATTGGAACATGGGAGAAATTTCATCTTTTGGCTTATCTAGATCGGAGACTCCTGTATGTCTTGACACAATACCTTCTGTTCTATCAATGTCAGTGTTTTGTCTCACCTTGGATCCGAAGAAAGGAGTCATATTCGAGTGGGTAAAATCTTCTTTTGTGATCTTTTCTCCCGACAATGTTGAAATAAAGTTGTTTGTGTCTTTATTGAAACTAGCTTCAATTGACGTGCCAAAGTCTTTTTGAAACGACTTTGGTTGAATTGTATTTGTAGATTTCAAATGATCATTCATTCTGTTTTTTTCTATATTACGAGAATCGATAATTTGACTATCGTATATACTCGCCATAGATGATTAAATATAACATATATAAAAAAAATTACGAATTTCTCTTGAAAGCTTTGAAAAGCAGTATCGTGAGATCATTGAAAGATTTGGTTGAAGTTTCATAATCAATAAGATCTTGAATATCAGCACTTTTGATGTACTTACAAATCTGTGACATATCAAGATAGAAACTGAAGTATTTCTCAACGATTTTCAATAAATCATTCAGATCGTTGCACGATTTTATTTCGTTTTCCAGCCCATCCGCTAAAATTTGATTGACATCAACAAGTTCATGCTTGATATTATAAATCTTGATCATTGTGCGTATTATGTTGTAATTATGTGACACCTTTAATATTTCTCTAACAACGTCTGTATTTGTGATTCCGTGAGACTTCATGAATGACTGCATTTCTTCATTCGTTTGTTTGATTTTCTGAACAAAGCATCTTGAAATAATGGCTGGATCGATCGAGTTTATATTGGAAGTTGTTATGACGAAAATAGCTGTATCAAAATTATTTTCGATGATTTCACGAAATTGCTCTTGTGTGTCTGAAGATAGCAGATTGAAATTCTTAACAAATATGACTTTTTTAGTATTCGTTACATTTCTTGTGCTTGTAATGTTCGATATGGCGTCTGCCAAATTCATTTTATTGTTTGCTATTGTTCGTCCATCGAATCTCAAATACTTTGAATTTTCTTTGTATTCGTCCCCATCAATGGTTACGACTAGCTTCTCAGTTGGAAAACCAAATATGCTTTGGAATACATGTGTCTTGCCAACGCCAGAGTTTCCATATAAAATAACATTTGTTATTTGATTTTCGAGAATCTTCTGCAGAGATGTTCTATTTTCTTCTCTCATTTCATCTAATTCTCTTTTCTAGTCCTATTCCAAAAAACGTTTTACCTTTATATTGTTATCACACAATATTGCGATATCATTCCTTCATTTATCCTTCTCAGACTTATCCTTCTCAGACTTATCCTTCTCAAACTTATCCTTCTCAGATTTTTTATCCTTTTCCATAGCGGGTTTTACGAATGTATCAACTAAAATCTCTCCTACCCCGACGGAAGCCTCATGCTGACTGAATTTTTCTTGATCTACACCAGCTTTTAATTTCAACATCTTATTGAGAATTTCATCATTGCACAGGGTCGATGTAATCATGTTGAATAAATTTTCTAATTTTTCAGCATAAGTTTCGTGATATTTCTTAATAAGCTCTCGTGGCATATGAAGATCACGAAATTTACGTCTAATTTCAAAAGTCTCATTTATCAAATCTTTAGAATCCATGGTGTATAATGTATAATATCTTAATTGGATTATTTTTATATGATTTTAACGCATATCACAATTTAGATGTTTCCAATTTTCGGAATGCAGGGTCGGTGAGAATCCTTCATCATGAGAACGGAATCCTTGCTGAATTCGAAGCGTTCGATCGCATGTGACTGTGGATTGTAATGCGTCCAATCAAATCTGTCAATCGACTGACCGCGGCGCGTTGTTTTATCATCGTATATACGGGACGCAATTTCGTCCTTGAATCCACAATCTTTATTCATTTCGAGTTCTGTTTTCGAAACCTTATCGTATTTGCGTGTCTTTGAGTCAGAATGGATGATGTTTTTGAGGATACTTTCTGAGTCAACCACTGGTATTTTCGATAGGTTGTGGCCAGTTTTTTGCATTCGGACACTAGGAGTGTTTACGTAGCAGTTTTCGCGACTAACAAATGGAGTCTCGATCATGTAAAGCCCAGGACGGACTGAATTGTTTGCCATTTCATTGTAATTTTTGGGATCAAAATCGAATCCAGTGTACATCTTCTTATTATTATATCACAAGATAAAAAATCTCAGAAATCGTAAAATCTTAAATTCATATGAAATTCATATAAAAATAAAATTCTTGAATACTATAAGGACATTATGAAGGAGATTCATGAATTGAAAGAATTTCTATCGGAATATGATACTACAGACTTGACACATAATGAAAAAATCAAACTCGTACAATTGAAAATACTGATTGAAATGATCATATCAAATGTTTATTCCCGATCAAGAACGTTGTTTGGACACAAGTCTGAGAATCCAATCGCACTTAACAAAATCATACTTGCTAACTGTGCTTTTTCCGAGGCCAATTGTGACAAACATCTTGAACGCGGATTTTCATGTATCAACCTGATCGAAAAGAAATTAACATGCCGAAAAAATTTCAATAAAAATGACAAAACGTTTGTTATTGATACTGTTTTTGATTTGAACTATGAGATCATAGGGTTGATTCGTGGTAATGTTTCTTTGTTTAATAAGGATATCTTGTTTACTAACCAAAACAACGAACCATATCCCATATTCTATAAGCAATCTTCAGTTTCCAAAAAAAAGAAACGGTTCAATGGATTCGAACCAGATTATATCAAACTAATTCTGAAATACTTAAAAAAAATGGGGGGAATCACTGATGAAAGAATGTATGAGATTTCAAATTATAAAATAAAAGATTTCATTGAATCCTGGAAGAGCGACGGAACACAGCAAGAAAAAACTACTCAAAAGATTACGCCCCTGCAGTGGCAAGAAATAATCGCTTCGTCGGGTGTGGAGAAAAAAGACTGTATCTGTGGTGCATACGGTAGATGTGTTTTTGAGCGTATAGTAGTTCAAAAGAAGACATTACGGGGTTTGCGTCCGATTCACGATAATAACTGTGATAAGATCTTAAAGTGATTTTTCAAGTAAAATGTCTTCCTGTGTTTTGTTGTACATTTGTTTGTACAATATCGTATTCGGGGTCATTTTCCTCTCGTCAAAATGGCATCCAAGTACTATATCCTTCGTTATAAGCTTATCTCCAACTTTTATAGAGAGTGAAAAGTAAGGAGGAACAAGAACTGTCTGGTCCACTGTATAATAACAGCCGGGTTTCTTCAAATTAAAACAAAATTTAGGTTCTTCTACGATAAAGCTTCCTTTATTTTTTGTATTTTCATATGCGTTTTCTCTATTTAAAAATGGGATAGTTTTCGAACATCCATTTACATGATTGTATTTTGCAGGCATCGCAGCAATAAAAGATACAGCATATTTTGCAATTGGATCGATAGTCTTCAGTCCTTTCATTTGGACAAATACTTCAAGATTGTCTTTCTTTTCCTTGACGACAACGTCAAATTCTTTGTAGTCAAATTTCATTATTAAATTAACAAGAGAAAAAAAAAACGAAAATCTGCGTTTAAAAACAAAGAAAAAAATTGATAGTTTAGTTAATCATATGGAAGCTGTAAACACATTTAACAAAACCCTTGATGATTTCAAAGAAAATCTAAAAAAATGTGATGACTCGATACAATTCGAAAGATGTAAAGAGAACGACACAGTGCCATTGCAAAAGTTTCTAAAATCCGTTTCTTCTATTGAAGATATGATCAAATCTAAGGATGAGAGAATTTTCAATAATCCCATTTGTATTGACGAAATCGATGTTTCAAGTGTTTTTAAAAAAATTTCGAAAGAAGAAAATCGTGATGCAATTTGGAAATTTCTTCAAACTTTACTATTAGTCGGGAAGACTATCAAATCGAAGTCTAAATCTTTCGAGGAATTTTTCGAAAAAGACGGTGACAATATGATTGACATGCTAAAGAATCTGATGAGTGAAATGGGTGGAATGGGCGGAATGGGCGGAATGGGCGGAATGAGCGGTCTAGATGCCGATGACGCGGATGACGCTGATGATGACGATGACAGTGGATCAGATGAAGATATCATATCAATGCTCGAAAATTCGAAAATTGGAAATCTAGCGAAAGACATTTCGAAGAATATTGATGTTTCTGCCTTTGAAAATATCAAACTTGATAGTCCTGACCTCGATTCTATCATGAAAAGTCTGTCTTCCAATGATTCTATTAAGGATCTTATAACGAACGTTACTAAATCCGTCAAAGAGAAAATGGATTCAGGCGAAATCGACCATGTTGCGATGAAGGAAGAAGCGATGAAATTCATGTCGAAAATGAAAAACAATAAGAAAATCAAAAAGATGATCAAGTCGCAAAATATGACGGGTCTCATGAAAGAAATGATGAAAGACAAGGGTATTGATGCGGGAGATGATGATTTCACGGAATTAGAAGAGATGTTTAAGAAGAAACCACTTCCGCCCGCTGATTTTGGTGCTATGCGCGGAGGAGGCCGAAGAAATGCGGTCCGTAGGCGTCTCAAGAAGAAGATCGAAGATAAACAAGAAGATTAAAAAGAATCTTTTACACATATTTAAAGGCGAAATCGTTGGAATCTTCCAGAAATACGAAGAAACCACTTGGAATGTTAATCGCTTGCCCATTCTTCATAGGAAGTTCAAGAAATTTCAGATCTTTGAACTTATTTTGATCAAGCTCCATCAAATTCAAATTCGAGTATTGAATTGATTGCGACAAATCTGTTTGAGTATCAAGGAAGACTTTCATATCGTTACCTATAATGAACAATGAGGATTCATTCTCTGTCTTTTTTACAAATAGGCGCGTTTGTTTAAGATGATTTGTCATTCTTGATTCACATCTTTTGAATTTTCCGCTGATCAAAGGAGATTCGTATAGTAAAATGTTATCTGTTTCAATTAGCTTTGCATCATTTTCATCATTGATATACAAATCTATGGCTTTTTTTGGTATCGTGGTTTCGTTCGATACAACAAATATCAGTGCGATAATGAGAATAGATACAATAAGAAGAATTCTCATTTCTTTAAATACTCAAATATATAATTTGCCTTGAATTTAAACGCAAAGACGATAAACGAAGCTATTATCTCTTTCGATACAGCAAAGGTCTCCCACATTGAGCCCTATAAATTTTGCCACTGGATCTTCTACCTGAATTTTGGGCAATTTTGAAAGTGACTTTATATGCAGTCTTTGCATCAATTCGGTTGCCTTCTCTGTGTTCTCTTTTGATATTCTCGTGTGTTTTGGAACAAGGAAATGTTTTGTAACATTGTATAATAACGTCTTGTCTTCAAATATCTGTATGAATCTGTGTTTCAGCTTATTGTTTATAATTTTTACTTTATTTAGGAGTTCTTCATCTGGTTCGAAATTCACAATGTATATAGTGTTGAGTTTCTTACCAGATTCAATTGATTTGTCATTTAATCGAGTGATACTATTAAGAAGAGTAGTAGGAGTAAAATCTGAGAATAAAGATTTTGATTCATAATAATAAGTATCTTCAAATTCTTGATTTTTCCTCAATTCCTTCATCTCGGAGATTGTTTCGGATATCTTATCTTTCATTCTTTCCTTGCGTTCCTCTAAATCCATAGTTACTATAATGTATATTTTTTTTCAATATTTAAATCTATATACATTTAATAGTTAGTAAATTATGGGCGGCGGGTTATTACAATTGAAAAGATATGGCCAGCAAAACGAATATTTGAATGGCAACCCTTCTATGACTTACTTTAAAAATGTTTTCAAAAAGCATACACATTTTAGTATGGAACACAAGCGTATAGAGTTTGAAGGCACCCAGTCTTTGGCAGTTGGTATAGACACAATTATGCGTTGTAAAATTGATCGTAATGGCGATTTGGTCAACAAAATCTATTTTGCCATGAATTTGCCTGATATTTATTCATCATACTACGAAACTACACCGGGGAAAGGTTACGCCTATGAATTTCAATGGGTTCCTAATTTAGGCACTCAAATAATAAGAAAAGCGACATTGACAATAGGTGGCACCAAAGTAAGCGAACTCTACGGTCAATGGATTGAAATTTATCATGAATTATTTTTAGATACTTCACAAAAAAATAATTTTGATAAGATGACTGGTCATGAACCAGATCTATTTGCCCCTGGATATAACGGATGGAATGCTGGGTTTTACCCAACAAGTTCTCTGAAAAAATCTGAAAATGTTAATCCTGATTCTTCAAAATACTATTTTTCTAACTTTGCCAAAGATCCCTATTTGCAACCTCCTTCTATAAAAGCACGTACAATCTATGTTCCTTTACCTTTTTGGTTTTCCGCGAATCCGGGACTTGCTTTACCATTGGTCTCATTACAGTATCACGAAGTATATATAGAATTTGAATGTCGACCAATCACAGAATTGTATACTATATTGGAAACAAAGTCTGGACAAGAGAAACAGATTGGTGAAAGAATAGCCCCGAATCCGACATCAAGTCATCACCATATTGGAAATTTTATTACTTCGGTTCCACAAGAATCTTTTTCACCCGATATGACTTCCTTACAAGACGGAACATCGAATCTCCAGGGTTGGAATCAAGACTGTCATGTTGTCGCAAACTACATATATCTCGATGAAGAAGAAAGACGAAAGTTTTCGTTATCTACTCATGATTATCTTATCGAACAAACGAACCGTCTAAGTTTTACCGGTTTGAGGGGAACAAGATCTTTGAAGCTGCAATTTGACCATCCAGTAAAATATCTGATTTGGTGTGGTCAGCGCTCGGATGTTTCTCAAAGATTCAATGGACATAATAATTATACTAATTGGGATGACGAGTATATTCCTCCAGGTTCAGCTGCATATATACGAAGACTTGGCGAAGATGATGCGGATCCACTATATTACACAAGAGATGCGAATGGTATCAACACAAGCTCCACATTGGATTCTAATGGTGGCCGTGCGCTGATTCCAACCAAATTCAATTTCAGCTTATATCAAAAAGATATCATCGATTCATCTCGGTTATTGTTTGATGGTGTTGAACGGTATGCATCGAGTGATGCGAAATTTCATCAATCTTTTCAGGCGTTTCAGCATAATATGAAAACTGATAAACATGGCTTAGAAATGTATAGTTTTGCAATTGAACCTGGTATATATAATCCTTCAGGAACTTGCAATTTTTCGCGTATCGAAAATGTCTTATTGGAAGTAAAGACTATGGCGCCACCCCCTGTTGTTTCACTCGAGCCCGAGCCCGAGCCCGAGCCCGAGTCCGAGCCCGAGCCCGAGCTTTCTCCTTCAGGCATTTCAGATGATATCGAATTTGCAACATATGATTACAATTTATTTGTATACGCTATAAATTACAACGTCTTGCGAATCCAAAGCGGGATGGCATCGACAGTCTTTGCAAATTAATCGTGCGTTTAAATTTTTCAAATAAAAAAATGTAAATAACTTAAATGGTAGAAGAAGAAAAGCACGGTGAAACCTTAAACGATGACCTTGTCAACAAAATCATGAATGAATTAGATGAGACGAAGATTCAAACAGATCCTGTCTTCGAACAAGAAGATGTAAAACCGATTATCAATGATGACTCTTATGACGCTGAGGAAATCGCAAAATCCAAAAAGATGAAAAAGAGTTCTAAGAAACGAAAGAAGCCTTTGATCATTGAATATTCATCGGATGATGAAGATTTTGAACCAGTAAAACCGATCGTCAAAAAGAAAAAATCATCCAACAATGTAGATAACAATGTAGATAACAATGTAGATATAGTTCCCGGTCCGAGTTTCGAAGACAAGTTCAAAAACATCGTCGGAGTTCTCAAGAAAACTCTGCTCATTGCGTTTGTTTTTTTCGTATTTCTGTCATTGAAGCCTAAATTCACATCATTTCTTTCAGTGAAGATTCCGTCAATCAACCTTGTTAACGACTTTGGCGATTTGAATATGATGGGGATATTTGTATTCAGTTTTTTGTTTTCTGTCGGAATATTTGTGGTAAGTCTTTACAATAATAAAAGCTAAGGTGCGTTTGAAATCTACCATTTTTAGATATTTATTAAGTATATATTAAAATGTCGGATGATAATGAATATATTGATGAATACACATCCATAAATTTCAATGAATTACGTGTAAAGAAGGGGAAAAGACTTGAAGGAGGATGTATCGAGCTCAATGTTTTAACGAATTCAAAAGAACCCGTATATTTTGCTATGCCTGTTTTTCGTATAGGAGATGAATTAAATATTTCATCCATATCTAAAAATGGTTTCTTGAAACTTGACCTAGATTACTCTTATGATAAGCATACTGATTTTAAAGAGTTCCTGAAAGAACTCGACGAATGGACATCCAAGACTGTGATTAGAAATTTCGACGAATGGTTCGGTCATCAGTGGAGAAAAGGTGGGTGTTTCTATGGTAAAAACCCCATAGCAAAATCAACCTTAAAGAAGATGCATCAACCGCTTTTAAATGAAAGTGCTTTCACAGTTAGGGTTCATCAAAAGAAGCAGAATTATGTATTTGAATATGTAGATACTGAACAGAATGACTTGGAAAGGAGCACCTTGAACAATTGCTATGTTGTACCTCTGGTAGAACTCAAGACTATATTCATGAAATCAAATGGATATAATGTTGATCTTGTTCTTCGTGGTTTAGTACGATTGACAGATGAAGAGTATGTCAAAAGCATTGAAGACGAAAAGAATGAAACGTTGTTTTCTCAAGATGAGGAAAACAATGTAAATTATACTGATTACGCGACTGATGACGAAACTTTAGCATCAGAGTATAACGAAGATGAAGAACTCGAAACGGACGATGAGACCGATGAAGAACTCGAAACAGATGACGAAGACGCCGAAGACGCCGAAGACGCCGAAGACGCCGAAGACGCCGAAGACGCCGAAGACGCCGAGGAAGAAAACCCCGAGGATGATGAGTGTAACGAAGACGCAGAAGATAACGAGGACGCAGAAGACAACGATGACGCAAAACCTGTTGAAGAGCCAACTGAAGAGCCAACTGAAGAGCCAACTGAAGAGCCAACTGAAGAACCAACTGAAGAGCCAACTGAAGAACCAACTGAAGAACCAGCGGAAGAGCCCGTTGAAGAATCACAGAAGGAATCCACGCAAGATACAGGTGAAACTGAAAGAGAAAAGATCCTACGTGAATTTAAAGAAGAGCAGGAAAAGGCTCTTGCGTCCATGTACGAAAGAATGTCGAAGATGTAAGTAAACTGAAAATCCGTAGAAAAGAACATATAAAAATAAATATATACAGGATAATGGCATAGATTCAGACTAGTCTAGATGATTGACAAACTCAAGAAAAGGATCTCTAAATACTTTTCAGGGAATCAAACTGTGAAAAAACACAAGAAGTACGATATAAAGAAATATTTGAACAAAAAGAAATATAACGAAAAACTAACGCCAAGAACATTGATCAATGTAATCACAGAATTCAAATTCTTTCAAAAAACGTTACTGAAATACAAGGAATTCGATATAAGATTGCCAATCATACCGGAGTTCGTAACTGAAAACCTTTGCATGCTTTGTATAAAGAATATTCTTGGTGATAAGAGTGTCACACGCAAGTGTGTAGGTGATCTTGTAAGTGAAGAATTTGGTTTGATAGAAGTTAAGGCTTTCTCCAGTAATGCTCCAAATTCATTCAGTACTAAAATGAAATGGAATTCTCTTTTTTTTTGCGATTGTAGATCTTTCGAAAAAAACGTGATTACTATATATAAGGTAAATATGGAATTATGTGCTTTCAAACGATTGAAAGTCACGAATGATAAGACTTTCAAGGATTGCGAGGATATCAAACAGAGAGCTAAAGTGTCTTTTGAAAATTTGAAAGTACAGGAATCTTTCAAATATGATAAGATTTTTGAGGGAGATTATAAGAAACTTCTCGTTACCACTTAAATCATATAAATATAAAGCGTTCATTGAAACTATGGATAACACACTTTTTATTGATACAGGCTATTTCGCATTCTACAGATATCATGCAGCAAAACGCTGGTTGAGCTTTAAGGAAGAGTGTGATCAAGAAAATCCTTGGCAAAATGAGGAAATCTTTCGGGATTGCTTAATGAAGCAAGTTCTAAAGCATATCAAAAAGTACTGTAAAAATAGGAAGAGAATTTTTATTGCACTAGAATCTCTGGATGGATCGAAAAATTGGCGAAAAGATATTTGTGAGCATTACAAAGCGAATCGGGTTAAAAACTCAGATATTCACGGATTCATGAAATATCTTTATACTTATCTGCGTGAATTTGCAAGCAATAGTAGTAATTGTGAAATTCTTCACAAAACTTGTCATGAAGCGGATGACTTGATTGCATTAAAATGTAGGGAAGTCTTAAACGAGAATCCACAGGAAGATATCACAATACTCACATCAGACAGTGATTTTCTCCAGCTTGTTGAAACCCAAAACAATGTAAAACTTATGAACGCAACAGAAAAGATTATAAGTGACAAACCGATTGTAGGCCAACTATATTTGAAACACAAGATTCTCGAAGGAGATACGGCGGATAATATAGCCCCCGTTTTTTCTGGAAGAAACCGCAAAAAAAGAATAAATGCTATCATCGATAAAATAAAGTTCATTTCATTGGATGAGGTTAATGAAACTTATTTTGAAAGCATTGAAGATTGCCAAAGATTCAAAAAGAATAGGGCACTCATTGACTTTTCATCGATAATCACGTAAGATTCGAAAAAAAGAATCATTGATTTGATAATTACAATGAATCTGAAAATAGAACACTCAGATCAAAAACTTCAGATTTAATTCGCTTCTGTTTTTCTGATTGGATTTCTTGTTGTTTGAGAATGGAAGTACGTTTCAAATTGCGCAACCTTCTACGCTCATCGCGTAAAGTATTGTTTTCTTGAACACTTTGTACTTTAATAACATTGGATTCTTCTTCACTTTCATCACAATATTCGTTGTAGTAAAGTGCATTTTCGACAGCAAGTAGAAGTTCCGATTTGAGCATACGACTCACATTTGGAATATCTAACTTCTTTTTAGCAATTATTGCTTTCAACTCTTTAATGGTAAGATCATCCAAATTCGACTTTCCACATATATCTTGAACAACGTTTTCAATCGGAATCATCGGATCGATCCGAATTTTTTTCAAGTTTTCTTGATCACTATCATCACGTTTTCTTTTACCAGTTTTCTGGATTGCAAGATATGACGTTTGTTTACTCTCTAACTTCTTGTAAAATGGATGGATCCACTCAGAATCATTCTCGTAAACTTCATCATCATCAATACTCGACTTCGATAAACAATCTGATAGATCATCAATATCAATTACTCTTGATCTCATTCCTTTATTCGTATTTAGATTTTTATATCAAATCATATAGACCTCTTATCATTTTAAGCTCATTTAACTACCATTTTTTACTATTTCCATCTATTTCTACCGTTTTTAAACATTTTCAACCATAACTCATTCAGCGAACAAAATTAACAAAAATGGACATATAATATACTTGAGTTCATCATACTGTAGTGTATCGATGAGAAAGCATGTATCTAAAATATGAGAGTTTAGATAAAAACGACAAGAAACGTCGTGTGTATGATATCGAAAATTATTATCAACCGCAAATCTGTCCTGTTTGTAACAAGAACAAATTTCAAAGGACAAACGAAAAAGTTAACAATAAGAAACGCAATTGTTGTAAAAAATGTTGACATTGCTGTGAAATTGCTATGAAATTGCTGTGAAATTGATGTGAAATTGCTGTGAAATGCTGTGCTGATCGGCCGCATTTTTTTTATATGAATAATAATAATGGAAATGGGCGACATCGAAAAGGTAGAAAGCATTCGTTTTGGTATTTTAAGCGAAACAGATATCAAAAAACAATCAAAAAAGAAAATCTTTACTTCAAAACGATATACGCCAAATGATATCCCCTTTCCCGGAGGACCAATCGATAATGATATTGAGGATGAATATGGTCATATTGAGTTGAGCGCCCCGGTTTTTAACCCTTACTTTTTCGACAGCATAACGAATCTACTTCGTGTTGTTTGCTATCATTGTAGTAACAATCTTTTTAGAATGCGTGAAAGTGACGACATGGATCTAGCTTATAAAATCAAACTACCATCAAATGAGGAAATCAAATCTTGTAAAGACCCGGTCTTGTCCTTGTGGAAATACAAAAACACTATCAAAAGTAATAATAACAAACCCATCAAATGCCCGTTTTGCAAATCTGATCAGCCTAAGAAATATTCGTTTGGTTCGTATAGTGTGGGCAAACACAAATTAGCAAACACAATCGTTGGAGAATTCGGCAAGGACACAGAAACAATCCTATTTACTCCTGAGTATATATATGCACTTTTTGAAAAGATAACTGAAGAAAACATGAAACTTTTTGGTTATAATCCTGTCTATTCAAGACCATCATCTATGGTTTTACATTCTATTCCAGTGGTGCCATTAAATATACGCAAAGCGAATACGTTGCCAAATGGTCAAAAAGCTCACAATCATATTACATTGGCATACGAAAAGGTCATCGACATGAATGACAAGCTCGAGAATATGAAAGACGAAAAAAGCTTTGAAACATGGCGTTCATTTTTATCAGACGAAATCTATAAACTATTTGACAATAAAACGGAAAACCCCTTCACTCCAGATCCTTCACTGAACACGTTTGGGCATCGGATAAACGGGTTTGAATCTAAATCATCACGTATTTCGGAAACATTATTGAGCCGCCGCGTTCAAAATTGTGCTCGTTCCGTTATCATTCCCGATGCATCCATGGATGCTGATCAGATTGGTATGCCTCAGCATATGGCTATGAAACTCACCGTCCCAGAGACGATCACATCTTCGAATATAGGAAGATTCCAAAATTTCGGAACAAATACAGAATATCCTATGATAAAACAAATACAGCAACGAGGTTCTAATGAAATAATAAACTTTAAGAAATTCAAGTTCGGTAAAAGGGAACTCGTTGTTGGTGATATTATTCATCGTAATTTACTCGATGATGACATCATAATTTTGAATCGTCAGCCGAGTCTGCATAAGAAATCGATGATGGCCCATAGAATCATTGTTCGTAAGGACGAGCTTTCGATACGTTTGAATCCGAATATAACAGAACCATATAACGCGGATTTCGATGGAGACGAAATGAATATTCACGTACCCCAATCAATTATTGCGGCAACTGAGGCAAAATGTCTTGCGGGTGTTCACAAACAAACAATGAGTTCCGCTTTGAATCAACCATCATCAATGTTCATACAAGATAATGTCCTCGCATTCTACAATTTGGCTTCTTCTGAGAAGGTTCATATGAACAAATTCTCTATAATGAATTCACTTGCTTTGTCAAATACATATTCTGGAAATTTCAAAGAAACTTTCAGCAATACGAGCGAATACTTGAAGCAAATATTGCCAAACATTATAGAAGTTCCTGAGAACAATGAGATAAACAAAAAGTTTCTTCGAGAGATGATTTCTGATATATTCCATAATCACGGCAACGACGCATGTTTCAATTTCTTTAGGGACATGCAGAATTTGCTAAATTTTTATATGAAAAACAATATTTTTTCTGTATCTCCGAAAGATGTATCTCCACGAGATTCAAAAAAAGACTCAAAGAGTGTTCAGTCTTTGGTTCAAAAAGAAAAAAGAGATTTACTTGAAAACGTACAAATCCTATCAGCCGAATCACACTCAACCGACATTGACAATGAATCTCTAGAAAAAAAAATAATGAATCGAATTGAGACGTCAAAGAAAACGATCCTAAAATCCATAGAAAAAAATGAAGATTCCCGATTCATACACATGATCAATTCCGGTTCGAAGGGTAAGATGTCAAACATGCTTCAAATCAAAGGTATAATTGGACAACAAATTGTAGGTAAAGATCGCATTGGTATATCACAAACAAGAACTCTTCCTCACTACCCTAAATATGAAATAGATATTCGTTATAATGGATTCATTGGAAATTCGTTCTCAAGTGGATTGACGCCAGATGAATATTTTTTCCATTGTTCTGGAGGGCGCGAGGGTATCATAGAACAGGGTCTTAGTACAGGAGAATCCGGTTTCTTACAGAAGCAACTTGTTAACTTTCTTCAAAATTTCAAAATGGGATTTAATAACTGCATTGTAGATTCATCAGACAAAATTATCCAGATTTCATATGGTGACGATGGCTTCGACGGAAAGAATATTCAGACTTTTGATCTCGAATTTTTATACACAATGTCTGAAGAGGATTTCGAATCAAAGTATCGGGGTGATTCGCAAAATTCCACGAAGGGTTTTGAAAGATTGGAGAAATTGAAGGGAAAGTTCCTTGAGTCTTTCATACGCGCTCATAAATTTTGTTACAAAGATGATGAAAATTTAGTGAAACCTATCCGATATCATATGAAGTTTCCAGTCAATTTGAAAAAACTTCTGAAGAAATATTCTGAAACTGTGGAAACGGAATTAACATCAGATTTTATCGAGGAACACTATGCCACAATGTTAGAAAACTTAGACATTGATCTTTTGCGAAAAGAAAAGCTTGAGTTCATGTTGCTCGTGTACTCTTCACCAAAACAAATACTTGATTCCAATCTTTCAAAGGAATCATTCAAGAAATTCGTTGAAGAATTAGTATATCTATACAGTTGTTGTATGGTAGATATAGGGGAACCGGTCGGGTTTCTATCTGCGACATCCATCGGTGAGCCAACGACTCAGCTTACACTTAATTCTTTCCACAATGCCGGATCAGGTCGAGTTATGGGTGTTCCACGTTTGAAAGAGTTATTTCATGTTCAGAAAAATAAAGAATCAACGGCCGTCACGACATTGAAATTAAGGTCTCAGTTCAATTATAGTGAACATATGGTAAAAGACTTTTGCGAAACGCAGTTGAAGCAGGTGAAAGTGAAGGATATCGCCGAAAAGATCTCAATCATTTATGTAGAAGATGATGTAAAAGATGATGTGATTGAATCGTATAAGGAACATATACGAACCCTTTATAAGACTAACAAAATCCAAACAAAGTATGTTATTACGATTCAGATACCGAAAGGTCTTTCTCTCCCACTCGTGAAAAAACTTTGGAAACGAATTGATGATATTACTATAAAGTCTACAAAGCCGCAAGTCATTTTTTTGAAAGATCATGATACAATAATCTTTCAGATTAACCCTTTGGAATTTGTAAATTCTTTCAGACTAAACAATAAACTTGACGAATTTGAAGATTTTCAACTCGAATTCATAATAAATAAGATCGAGAATTACGACATTTCTGGTGTCTCTACATATTCGAATTCGACATACTATGCTACTGTAGAGTATTCAATAGAAGATTCTACGAGATTGAATAAGAAACCTACGTATAGTGCAGAAATTAGTGGTTCTAATTTGAAAGAACTTCTTATTTTGAATGCTGTCAATTCTAACGAGACATTCTCAAATAATGTCCCGGATACATGCAAGATTCTCGGTATTGAAGCTGCCTTAAAACTATTGACTGAGGAAGCGAGTCAAGTTTTAGATAGCATCGACCAGAGGCATCTTAAGACTCTTTTCAATGGGATGTGTTTTAACGGTTTTCCATTCGGGCTAAAAGAATTCGACCGGAATGACACCTATATGAATAACGAAGACGAAGCGAAAGAAGACGAATTACTTTCTGATGAGGAAGAAGACAGTTACGGTAATACATTTACGAATGCTGCGTCAGAATCGTTAATGAAATCGGTTCTAGCTGGATGCAAGCGTGGAACCACAGAACGAGTTTCGGGGACCGTCGACAATTTGATGACAGGTCAAACTACGGACTTTGGAACGGGAATCGTTCGAGTTCTTTTTGATGTCTAGTCTTCATCATCTTCATCAACAAAGGCAAAGCCCTGTAGAGAATTTGGCTTATCGAGCTTAAGTTGCTCGACGCGCCAAGTGATCCCAAATTTACCACCGGCAAGCCAGACACCTGCACACTTAATTACGGCAATTACCCTCGAGCCTTTCGTAATTTTATCCGCGAATTCGTCGAGTTTCTTGCGATCGTGGTCGTAGACAGAACACGAAAACTCACCATTGTAGTAAGGAAGTTTGGCCCTAATTGTTGGAGGGTAATTGGTATTTACCTCGCCGGTTACCTTATCTTTGGAATATTTCACAGATGGTGAGAAGAGGGTCTCGATGACCTCTTCGGAGACGTTTCGCTTGCGAAGCCAAATGAGCGAGTTTTTCGTAGCATCCGCGAGAACCTTCTCATCAATAGACTTGATCGCATTGAAGAATACCTTATTTTTCTCATTTCCTAGATCACCGAAACTTAGATCAAGAGAATACTTAGGATTTTGACCTTCTTGTTCGAATTTGCTCAATCCGAATGGAACTTTTAGTTTTGGTGTTGCAAAAACAACTTGAGAATCGTCATAATTGATATAAACTTGTTTCGCATTCGGCCCCATGGGTCGAACATCAGAATATGTAATTTTCGAAGAATCGAACTCGCTTACCTTCAAAAGACTCATATTGTATATATTGGTAGTCTACATTCCATTAATTGTGATGTTTTTATATGTTGAAAAGATATAAGTCTATTTGTTGAAAGACGAAATCAAAAAATGAAAAATGAAAAATGGTGACAGTTTTGATACTTTCGTGAGAAATTTATATATTCTTTCTATAAAGTCGAAAATGCCCATTGTCTATCTTGATGAAGTTGGCCGAGGAACTGCGTTTGGCAACGTTGTTGTCGCTGCGGTCATTTGGTCGGACGATTCAAAAGTAAAAGAAGAATTGCCGTTTAAAGTAAAGTCGTTTGACAGCAAAAAATTGAGTCCGAAAAAACGCAAGATTCTAAGTGAATATATCAAACGAAACGCAGTCGCATATGCAATTGCCGAAGAAACCCCACAAGTAATTGATGAAATCAACATTCTCAGGGCGACTCAAAAAGCCTTTCACAAGGCACTCGATCAACTTGACGGTCTCTTCGACGAAATTTACGTCGACGGTAATTGTTTCAATCGGTATTTTTCCATTAAAACAGATGACTTCATCTCATCTAAGTGTATTATAAAAGGCGACGACACATTCAAAGAAATAGGTTTCGCATCGATCCTTGCAAAAGTCAAGCACGACGAAGATATTATCAAAATGTGCGATGAACATCCAGAGTTGGATACAAAGTATAATTTACGCAAATGCATGGGTTATCTCACAAAAGCTCACATCAAAGGTATAAAAGACCATGGTTACTCTGAATTTCATAGAAAGAGTTTCAAAATAAAGCGTCTCATGAACTAATGGACTAGAGAATTTTCATCATTCTCAATGACTTAATCAAGAGATTTGAGGCACATGCCGTGTACAACACGAACAATGAACAAGGCACAGGCCAAAAATACTTGAAGAATAGCGCTAATTAAAAAAATTGCGAAACGCGTATCAAGGTTAAATTCTTTTAAACCCTTAGTGCTTTTGAGTAGAAAAAATACCATAGGTATGAAAAGAACGCATATCATTATTACAATGATCCAGTTGATAATGTTGAAATATTTGCAATTTTTCTTTGATTTAAGTGGGCCGATTAAAAGCTCTTTTACATTCATTTTGCTTATAACTTATACATATATAAAATATTGACACATTTGTCTTTTTTGAAAACGATCAACGTTTCTCTTACTAGCATATTATTTACCGAATCTCCGTTCTCGTTTCTTGTATAGTTTTACAATGTTGTTCAAGTCTTGAAGTCTGAACTCGGGCCAAAGCTTATTTTTGAAAAAGAATTCCGAATATATAGTTTTTGACGGAAAAAATCCAGAAATTCTTTTTTCTCCCCCTGTTCTGACGATTAAGTCAATGTCACTCTGTTCTCTATTATACTTTACATCATTAAAGATTCCATAGTTTGACAAGTCTTTCTTGTAATCGTATGCAATCGCCACATTAATAGTAAATTCTGGATTTGCATCTCTTTCTTCGGATAATTTATCGCATATTTCCTGTATATCCGAGGGAAGTAAATCGACTTCACCAATTATGTTTATTTTTGTTTTGTTAATTTTTTGTGTTATCTTATCTTTGTTTTCAGCACAGAGATTATTCATGTTGTTTGTATAGATCTCTTCTAATTTACGTATGAAATTGCAAATTGTTTCTATCGAACCATCGTTTCTTAACATGTTATCAATCGAGCAAACATACAAGCTTAGTTCGTTTATATTCATCAAATCTTTGTATTTTGTCTTCGATCTGTTGTTACCATTATTGAAAATATGCAATAGCTCTTCGATCACAACGCTCACAATTTCAATCCATTTTTCACACATGTCATCAAGATGATAATTATTTTTTTTACACCATCTACGATTTCCATCTGGAATGATTCCTACATGTATGGAATCAACCATAATTCTGTTGATTACACTTATTCTGAACTTACATAATTATTTTGTGTAGTGTTATGCAAATAACGCGACTTTCATTTATTCTATTTCCAGATATTTTCGGGTAATGCACTCCTACGAATGCACTCCTACGTTATATTTTTATCTATGTTGTATATATAGTATATATAGAGAGGTATGTACGGACCACAGACACAGTCACAGCCAAACGCAGATACTAGAATTATGAAATATATGTTGTTTTTCGTAATGTTAATAGCAGCTGTCGTTTTAACTTTAAAATCGTTTGGGTGGTTAACCAAAGAATTATCAAAAATTATTAATGCATTTACACCGAAATTTGGAAAGTGGTGTTTCGATGCAGACACAAAGATAGTTATGCAAGATGGTTCTCATCGAAGAATCATTGACATCGAAATCGGAGATGTTCTATTCAATGACGCAAAAGTATTAGGAACGATGAAATTTGCAGGACGGGACGTAACACTTTTCAATAACGATGGAATTTTATCGACGCCAGAACATCACGTATTGCACGACGGGCTTTTCAAGAGAGTCTCTGAAATTCCAAACATACAACCTTCGGATAAACAGGTAAACTATCTGTATGATCTCGATACTACAGATCACCGTATCGTGTGTTTGAATGATAAAAAAGAGCATGTTGTCTATACTGATTTCAGTGAAATCGATGACAAAGATGATTTCATTGAAAAGTATGAATTAAGCGTACTCAATAATAAACTCGTCTAAACACCATACGCTATATCTCACAAGAAACAAAATTTACACATTTTACAAAATTCACAACAACAACTTTCACAACAAAAATATATGCATATGTTATACAACATTTTGATATGAATACACCTACTGAGAATTTTGCAGCAAAAGTTATTGTAAAAGGTGTTGGTATTATTGTTCTCGTTATCTTAGGATTCATGTTTTTAATATGGTTATTTGGAGAAGTGGCCGGATTCGTCGATGCTTTCATACCAAAATTTGGCAAAATAGCACAAGAGATAAAAAACGCTTTCAAACCTATTACGAAGCCATTTAAACCGAGTAGAATAGATGACGCTTTCAAACCTATTACAAGGCCATTTAAAAAACCGGGAAAATGGTTTAAATAGTAAAGAAAACAAATCAAACATACCAAAACTAAAACTATAGTCGTCTGCGGAATTTTCCATATGTAGCTATAACTATAGTCAACGAGATTTTTTATATGTTATAATATAATAGATATGGAGTACGACCCAAGTAAATCAAAGACAACGTTTATATATGTAGCCATTGGTGTGCTCGTATTGATTGTGATTGGCATTATTGGTTATATTGTTACTCTTGAAGAAGACCCAGATGCCCCTGCCCCGGCCCTCACAGATGAAGATGTTCGCGCAATATTGTCGGAAAACAACAGTCAACTCTCCGCTGCGGATATAGCTACAATCGTGGCTGCGGGAAACAGCGGCAGCAATGGGATGTCTACTACAGATTTAGCCGATATACTTGCGCAAAACAACGAATCCAACTTAGAACAAATACTTCAAATCATAGAGGAGAGAAGCGACGACGGTGGCGGTGACGGCGGCGGTGGCGGCGGCGGCGGAGGCGGTGGCGGCGGCAGAGAGTTCAATTCAGGAAAATGTAAAGACGTAAGACAATACAAGGCCGCAGAAGAATGCAAAGATATTAACGATGATAATGATTCGGAAGCTGAAGAAAAATGTAAAAAAGGTAGATGGGTAGAAAAATCCGACAGAACAGCCGTATTGTGCAAGTGGGATAACGATGACGGATGTGTGACAGATTCTGACTGTGAGTCAGACAAAGGCGGCAACTCAGTCGACCCCCCCGACGGCAACAACGGCGGCGGCGGAGGCGGTGGCGGCGGCAGAGAGTTCAATTCAGGAAAATGTAAAGACGTAAGACAATACAAGAAGGCATATGAATGCAAAGATATTAACAATGATAATGATTCGAAAGCTGAAGAAAAATGTAAAGAAGGTAGATGGGTAGAAAAATCCGACGAAACAGCCGTATTGTGCAAGTGGAATAACGATGACGGATGTGTGACAGATTCTGACTGTGAGTCAGACGACCAAGACGATATAAATTTTTGCCAAAAAATGATAAATGAAAAAGGTGTGATCCCCACAGGGGTCTATGGGGAAGAAGCAACAGCGGGGACAATGAATGATGATGATAGAGCGAAATACACTAATAAAAAATGTAACAAGATGTACACAGATGGAAAAATCACATATACCCCCGCCGACGCCCCCAACAGCGGCGTCGGCGGCGAACCAACCGAAGCCCAATATTGTTTTTCGATATCATTGATCAAATTTATATTAAAAGAAAATGTCAATGTTAATAAAACAACACTCAAAGATTATGAAAAAATCCGAACGGACACCGGTCAAGTCCAGACTAATTTTGGGTCTAGAAATAAAGTTCGTGAGAAATTACAAAGAATATTAAGAGATATTAATGATTTAAAGGATGATTCGTGTGCAGGACTTTATGATAATATCGAAACCCTTATCATTGATTTCAATGAAATTTTTAATCTTGAGATAGCTGATACAGAAGGAATTAGGGAACAACTAGATGAATACACTTATAACTATAGAGATATCAATTTTGAAGACATAGGATGGGAATTTGGAGATGTAAAGAAAAAAGGAGATCTTCAGACTGTATTGAACGGAATTGAAGCCGTCAAAAACTACGAGCCATACCACAATGGCAATTCGCGTTCATCCAGAAAGGTTCCCAAACCATACGACGAACACTTTGTGAATTTTAGGTCATACTGAGTTCATCCTCGTGAAATCGCAAAAAAATATGAATTTAGAACAGACGATTCAATTTTTTATATTTATGATATATATATATATATATAGATATGGACATGTATGATATAATAAACCCAGATAACAAACTATATATAGCTATTGGTCTGGTAGTATTGATTACACTTGGCTTTATTTTTTATATTGTCTTTTTTGATGACAACTCAGATGAAACAGAGAGTGAAACAGAACCCGAGTCCGAGCCCGAACCCGAACCTGCCCCGGCCCCAGCCCCAGCCCCAGCCCCGGCACCTGGCGACGAATACAACGACGGAAGCAGCAGCGACGGAAGCATATCCGA
>Ga0213861_10000319_pt1 | contig 41350 bp, 39 predicted proteins | sample PICome_4_FD_160110 | JGI IMG/M metagenome (GOLD analysis project Ga0213861, IMG submission 160110) | Coastal seawater microbial communities near Pivers Island, North Carolina, United States - PICO131 | ecosystem: Environmental > Aquatic > Marine > Coastal | place: USA: North Carolina... | reverse complement strand
AATTTGTCCAAGGATTGCACGGGCAGTATGTTTCATAGACTGGCAAGTGTACAAAGAAATGTAATCATGTGAAGATGACTGATACCGTGGCAATATCCTTCGCGATCATCAAAGGAGATTTTCATGCGTATCGGTATCCCAAAAGAAATTAAAAATCACGAGTATCGTGTGGGGCTCACGCCAGCAAGCAACAAGGAGTTTGTGCGCGCAGGACATGACGTCATTGTTCAGACACTGGCTGGCATTGCGGCAGGTATGCCCGATGAGCAATATCGCCAAGCTGGCGCCACGATTGCGCCAAGTGCCGAAGCGGTGTTCGCAGGCGCGGACATGATTGTTAAGGTGAAAGAACCCCAGCCTAGCGAATGCGCTCTGCTGCGGCCTGATCAAATTCTTTATACCTATCTTCATTTGGCTCCCGATCCTGAACAAACCAAGGCGTTGATGGCTTCAGGAGCCATCTGCATTGCTTACGAGACAATCACAGGAAATGGCGGTGGTTTACCGCTATTGGCACCCATGAGTGAAGTGGCGGGTCGCATGGCCATCCAAGCGGCGGCAGCTCACTTGGAAAAATCAAAGGGTGGCCAAGGCATTTTGCTAGGTGGCGTGCCTGGTGTGCCGGCGGGACATGTGGTGATTTTGGGTGCGGGTGTGGTTGGAACCAACGCCTTGCAAATGGCCGTTGGGCTTGGCGCACGTGTAACGGTCATTGACAAGAGCCTCGATCGACTGCGCCAACTCGACCTTTTGTTTGGCAATCGCATCAGTACCACTTATTCCACCCAATCAGCCATTGAACACTTGATGCCAGATGCCGATGTGGTGATCGGGGGCGTTTTGTTACCCGGTGCTGCCGCCCCTAAACTGGTGACGCGAGCCATGGTTAAAACCATGAAATCGGGTAGTGTGCTCGTCGATGTGGCCATTGATCAGGGCGGTTGCTTTGAGACGTCGCGCCCAACCACGCATGACGATCCGACCTTTGAAGTCGATGGCGTGATTCATTATTGTGTGGCCAACATGCCAGGCGCTGTGGCTCGGACGTCAACCTTTGCGTTGAATAATGCCACCTTGCCTCACGGTTTGGCACTTGCCAACCTTGGTTGGCACCAAGCGTTGAAAAATGACCCACACTTGCGTCACGGTCTAAATGTGTGCCAAGGCCAAGTCACTTGTCAAGCGGTCGCTCTGGCCCTTGACCTGCCTTACACTAATTCCGAAATGCTTCTGGCCTGAAGGCCTGCAAGGTTCTGAGTAAAAACGCCAATGGCCGATCCATTGGCGTTTTTCTTGGGCAATGGCTTTAAGCGCCCCGATTACAGTAGGGTCATTGACCCGTAACGGTCGCGAGTTGTTAGCATGAACACACGACAACAACACTTGGAAACCAATCGATGGTCATGGGCGATTTGAATTGGCGCTTAGAGAACACTTACAGCCAATTACCTGAAACCTTCTACACGCGGTGTCAACCGACGCCTGTGCGTGACCCCAAGCTGGTGATTTTTAATCATCCACTGGCCCACTCTTTAGGTTTGTCTGACGACAGCGTGGATGAAGCTCGCCGTTTTGCCGCACTGAATCCCGCTTTTTTCACCGGTAACGACTTGCCCGCTCAATCGGCGCCATTGGCACAAGCCTATGCGGGTCATCAGTTTGGTGGATTCACGATATTGGGCGATGGTCGGGCAGTGTTAGTTGGTGAGCAAGTGACTGAATCGGGTGCGCGGTTTGATATTCAATTCAAAGGATCTGGGCCCACGCCTTACTCACGTCGCGGTGACGGTCGAGCAGCACTTGGCCCCATGTTGCGTGAATACCTGATCAGCGAAGCCATGCATGCGCTTGGTATTCCTACCACGCGAGGTTTGGCCGTGGCCAGTACGGGTGAGCCGGTGTTTCGCAAGACCACAGAGCGAGGTGCGGTTTTGACGCGCGTGGCCGCAAGTCATATCAGGGTGGGTACCTATCAATATGCTGCTGCGCGGCAAGATAAAAATGCACTGCAAGCGCTGGTCGACTACGTCATCACGCGCCATTATCCAGACTTGGCTGGCGCAGACAAGCCCGCGCTCGCATTGTTGAACCGAGTGGTGCAGGTGCAAGCAGAGCTTTTGGTGAATTGGATGCGTGTGGGTTTCATCCATGGTGTCATGAACACCGACAACATGAGTATCTGTGGCGAAACAATCGACTACGGCCCATGTGCCTTTATGGATCACTATGATCCCGCGACGGTATTCAGCTCCATTGATCACCAAGGCCGCTATGCGTTTGGTAACCAACCCGGTATGGCACAGTGGAATCTTTTGCGTTTGGCCGAAGCTTTGCTGCAATTGCTCGATGATGACGAAGACATCGCCATTGAGCGCGCGAAAGAAGCGGTGGGTACCTTTGCCAAACATTATGATCAAGATTGGTTTGAAATGATGCGCGGCAAGCTTGGATTGGTGCCTTTGATCCAAGACGATACGCAGCAAGACCGTGCGTTAATTGACAGTCTATTGGCATGGATGCAGGCCAACCGAGCCGATTACACCAATACCTTTAGGGACTTAAGTTTGGGCACACTGACCTTGTCCGGTCTTTACAGCGACAAGGGGTTTAGCCACTGGCGTCAACAATGGCAAGCGCGCTTGACTCAGCAATACCAGCAACCCCAACACTCGCCTCAAAGCAGTCAGGCACTCATGCAATCCCTCAATCCTGTCTACATCCCACGCAACCACTTGGTTGAAGCGGCTTTAAAAGCGGGTGCCACTGGAGAAATGGGCCCCTTTAATGCTTTGCTAACGGTATTGATGCAGCCCTATCAAGAGCAGCCTGATTGCGAACGTTATCAGCAACCCGATCCGTCTAATGTTCCCCATCAAACGTTCTGTGGCACATAGCATTGCGAGAAATTTTTAATGGCCAGTCGATTCGCTTGACCTCTAGGAAACGGATAGTCCATGACACAGTCTGACCCAGCCATCGCCTCGAGTGTGAGTAGTCTGTTGACACTAAACGCAGGCTCATCGTCAATTAAATTTGCCTTGTTCGAGCGGCCTGAACTGGCGTTACGGTTGACCGGTGAACTTGACGGGGTCGGTCAACAGACCCGTTTTATCGCCAGCGCGCCAAATTCAGGCGAGCAGTTTACGCATGAGTGGCCGCATGGGACGGCGCCACCGGATCACGCTGGTGCCTTGGCATGGTTGATGCAATGGATCAAAACGTGGCTTGACGGCTTAGAAGTGAGCGCCATTGGTCACCGTGTTGTGCACGGCGGGGCGGATTTTGATCAAGCGGTGCTTGTTAATGACGCTGTTATGGCCAAGCTAAGGTTGCTCGAGCCGCTGGCACCTTTACATCAGCCCCACAACTTGGCAGGCATTGAAGCCGCGCAGTGGGCGTTTGGTTTGTTGCCGCAAGTGGCGTGTTTTGACACTGCCTTTCATTGTCATCAACCGTTTGTCAAAGATTGTTTTGCATTGCCTCGTGCTTTGTACGATGAGGGCGTGCGTCGCTATGGTTTTCATGGGCTGTCTTACGAGTTCATTGCTGATCACTTAAAAGAGGCATTCCCTTTGCACGCACGTGGTCGGGTGATTGTGGCGCACTTGGGCAACGGCGCCTCCATGTGCGGCATGCTTGATGGTCATTCTGTTGCCTCAACCATGGGATTTTCCGCACTCGATGGTTTGCCCATGGGTACGCGCTGTGGGCAGTTGGATCCCGGCGTCTTGTTGTATTTGATGCAAGACAGGGGCATGAGTGCCAAAGAGATTTCAGACCTGCTCTACAAAGAGTCTGGGCTCAAAGGCTTATCTGGCATTTCTAACGACATGCGCACCTTGGAGGCCTCAAAAGAGCTGCACGCGCAGCAAGCGATTGATTACTTCGTGTATCGCGTCAAGCGCGAAATCGGTGCCATGGCGGCTGCACTGGAGGGTCTTGATGCGATTGTATTGACCGGTGGCATTGGCGAGCACTCTGTGGGCGTTCGCCGTCAGATATTGCAATCCATGTCTTGGCTTGGCATTGAGTTAGATGAGCATGCCAATCAGGCGGGTCAAACCATTATTTCCACAGCGCGTTCTCGCGTCTTGTGCTTGCGAATACCAACCAATGAAGAAAAGATGATCGCTAGACACACGCAAGCCCTTGCGACATGATTAACGCTATTAAACCCTGAGCTCTTTCAGCGCGCCCTCAATCAGTTGTCTTGCGATGCTGACATGGTCGGGCAGCTTTGGTAGGTCGTCAATATCAAACCAGTCGGCGGCTTCAATCTCAGACGGCTCAGGGACGATATCGCCCGACACATAATCAGCGAAAAAAGCAATCATCAGTGAATTAGGGAATGGCCATGATTGGCTACAGAAGTAGCGCAGGTTATCAATCGCCACGCCAACCTCTTCCATGACCTCGCGCGCAGCACATTGTTCAAGCGTTTCACCCGCTTCGACAAAGCCAGCCAGGGCGCTGAACACACCGGGCTTAAAATGCGGGCTACGCGCCAGTAAGAATTGTGTGCCATGGCGCACTAGCACCATGACAGCCGGTGAGATGCGGGGGTACGCGTTTAATTTGCACTGAGGGCAATGCATCGCAAAATCGCTCTCATGCAATTGAGTGGCGTGACCACAACGCCCACAATAACGATGCGTCATTTGCCAGTCGATCAACTGAGTTGCGCGACCCGCCATGGCAAAGGCCTCTGGGCCCACCACGCCAAAGACTTGACGCATAGGGACCAACTCGGCGTTACCCAAAAAGCTTAGGTGTTCAGGCAAGTCATCGCTCTCAATGGCCATACACGGCAGTCCCTGCCAGTGCCCCACCTGAATGGGTTCGCTGTGCGCACCTTTCAGAAACTCAGCTTGGTAAAAAAAATTAGGTCCAGCAGGGTGCGCCATGTCAATTAGGATGTGCTGCTTATGGCGAATGATCCAGTAGTGTTCGTGCTGCATGAGTGTCTTCTAAGTTTTGATTTAAGTTAGTGTAAGACAGCGGCGCACCAAATGGGTCTTTGATTCAATGGGTGCTGATTGTGGATTTTGACCAGACATTCATGATGACGACACCGGCGATGATGAGGCTGATCCCAACAAGCGCCGGCAGGTCTAGGTGTTGCTTAAAAATCAGCCAACCCACCAAAGTCACCAAAACCACACCCAAGCCAGACCAAATCGCGTAGATCACGCCGATTGGCATTGATCGCATGGTCACCGACAGGAAATAGAACGAAATCCCGTACCCCAAGACCACAACCATAGAAGGCCAAAGGCGGGTAAACCCATCACTCAGTTTGAGTGATGATGTGGCAATCACCTCGGCCACAATGGCCACGGTCAACAGCACCCATGGGGTGTTAGGCATCAGTTAGGTCTCGCTTATGCGCTTGAGGAGTCTTTCTTTTGTCGTTTGTTGAACATTTTGGCCTGTTGGCTGATGATGAAATCAAAGATGATTTTCATCCAAATGGTTGAGCCAGCCACGGCCACCCAACTTTGGAAATCGGGGTTCAACCACACAATACCAAAGATGCCAAACATCACCACTGAAAGGATCACAAAGGTAAGCGATAGGCCGGCGATTATGTTCACAACAGCAGTGAATGGTGCGTAGCGTTCAGCGTTAGGTGGTGAGACGCCGCGTGACAAGGCCACCTCGCTGTAATCCTTGTTGTGAATGATCCGATAAGCACGCCTGAACCAGGTAAACGAAATGGGGAATAAGGCTAAAAATAGAAGCCAAAACATCACCGTGCTGACATCAAGCATCATCTTGATTTCTCCAATAAAAAAGCCCTGTGGCTTGATGCCCCAGGGCTTTGAGTCGCCCGGTTGGCTGATGCAGAGAATTACCAAGGCTCTGGATCAGCCAGCCAAGACATCTTACTGCTTAGTGATAGTGATCACCGGTTACAGCCTTAGAGCCGCGGGGAATGCGAACATTCTCCACCATTTGTTGAATGTAAGCCGGCGGCTCTTTGGTCACTTTATCCACCGCGAAGGCCACGATGAAGTTAACCCCCGCACCAATGGCACCAAAGGCTTCAGGCGTGATACCAAAGAAGCTGTTGGCACCACCGATCAGCTCGAGATAACCCGTGCCTTTGATGAAGAAGATCCCTTTGTGAGCAAACACATAAAACAGGGTCACGACAAGTCCGGAAACCATACCAGCCATCGCACCAGCACTGTTCATCTTCTTAGAAAAGATGCCCATCATGATGGCAGGGAACAGTGTCGAGGCCGCAATACCGAAAGCCAATGCCACCGTTCCCGCGGCAAAGCCAGGCGGATTAAGCCCCAGATAGCCAGCCAACACCACAGAAGCACCCATGGCAATCTTACCGGTCAATAACTCACCTTTCTCAGAAATGTCCGGTTTGAACACGTTCTTGACCAAGTCGTGTGAGACAGCCGATGAAATGGCCATGAGAAGACCCGCAGCTGTTGATAACGCCGCAGCCAAACCACCCGCAGCCACCAGCGCAATCACCCAGTTTGGCAACATGGCAATTTCAGGGTTGGCCATCACGATAATGTCTCGATTGACGGACAACTCGTTGCCTTTCCAGCCAGCATCCTTTGCCTTTTGATTGAAGGCTTCATTTTTGGATGCGTCGTTGTAGTACTGGATGCGACCGTCACCGTTTTTGTCTTGCCATTTGAGCAAGCCCGTGACTTCCCAGCGCTTCATCCAGTCCGGCCGCTCTGAGTTCAAAATTGAACCATCAGCGGTAAAGACCTTTGCAGGTTCAGAAACAATGGTTGGGTTAATGGTGGTGTGTAAGTTCATGCGAGCCATGGCAGCAACAGCGGGGGCTGTCGTGTAGAGCAATGCAATAAACACCAAAGACCAACCAGCCGAAGAGCGCGCATCAGCGACGGTTTTAACCGTGAAGAAACGGATAATCACGTGTGGCAGACCAGCCGTACCAATCATGAGCGACAGGGTGTAGACAAACATGTTTAGTTTGCTGCCTGGCAACTGCGTCGTGTACTCGTTAAAGCCGAGCTCTTGGATCACCTCGTTTAAGGTCACCAAAAGAGGCTTGCCACTCTCAGTCATGTTGGAGCCCAAGCCCAACTGGGGCAGTGGATTGCCCGTGAGCGACAACGAGATGAAGATGGCGGGAATGATGTATGCCATGATCAAAACGATGTATTGCGCGACTTGAGTGTAGGTAATGCCCTTCATGCCACCGAACACAGCATAAGAGAACACAATCGCCATACCGATATAAATACCGGTATCGTTTGTTACGCCCAGGAAGCGCGAAAACGCGATACCCACACCGGTCATCTGACCGATAATGTAGGTGATTGAAGCGACCAACAAACAAACCACAGCGATGGTCGAAGCAGCCTTCGAGTAATATCGGTCACCGATGAATTGTGGCACCGTGAACTTACCAAATTTGCGCAGGTAAGGGGCTAACAAGCAAGCCAAAAGCACATAGCCGCCGGTCCAACCCATCAAGAAAAGGCTGCCGCCGTATCCCATGTAGGCGATAAGGCCTGCCATGGAGATAAAAGATGCCGCCGACATCCAGTCGGCGGCAGTGGCCATCCCGTTGATAACTGGATTAACACCACTACCCGCCACATAAAATTCGCTCGTGCTTCCGGCACGGGCCCAAATGGCAATACCAATGTAAAGCGCAAAGGTAAGGCCAACAACAATGTAAATCGTGGTTTGAAGTTCCATGAGTAGCCCCTTTAATCCTCTTCAACGCCGAATTTACGGTCGATCTCATTCATCTTCTTGCCATACCAGAAGATCAAAATGATAAACACGTAAATGGCACCGTTTTGAGCAAACCAGAAGCCCAATGGATAGCCGGCTAGCATGATGCCGTTGAGCGAATCGGCAAACAGAATGCCGGCGCCATAAGAAACCAAGGCCCAAATAATCAGGACTTTGGTCAGCAGCGAAAGGGTCGCCCGCCAATATGCTTGCGAGTCATAATTCTCTGACATGTTATCTCCTCACTTTTTTGATACAACTTAATGGTTTTTTGACATACTAAAGGCAATTACAGCAGAATTCATTAGTAGCAGTATTAGGGAAACTAAGTAGGTGTTTAATATCTGACGTGAGGCTTACTAGTCAATCCTTTGGTATCTGACGCAAGCCTTACTGTTGCTTGCTTCTGGCTGACAAATTAATACTATTTTTGAGTGTCGTTTGAGTGTTTTGTAAGGGAGTAAACACACCATGGTTAATCAGTCACAACCCAGTAAAAGCACTTCTTCTAGCTTGGTCAACGGATTGGTTGAGCAACTCATGACGGTGATGCCATTCTCAGAAATGGATAAAGAAAGTGTCGAGATTTTTATAAAAAATTGTGATGAACAATATTATGAGCCAGATGAAATAATTATTGCCCCAAACACTGGCGTGCCGCATTGTTTGTATTTGATTCGCCAAGGTTCTGTGTCGGGTAAGCGGGATCAAAAGCAGGGTGAGTCGATTTATTTTGAGCTCGATGCTGGCGAAATGTTCTCAATTGGATCAGTGTTAACAAACCGGCCAGTCAGTACGGTCTATCGATCACTCGGGGATACGTTTTGTTTGCAATTCCCCGTCAAAAAATTAACTGATTTTGGTATTCAATCACCACGTTTTATCGATTATTTAAAAGGTAGCTTTCAGACGATCCTGCATAAGTCGCAAGAAGATTTGCGCCAACATTTCGCTGCCAAGGCAGCTGAAACACAACTGCACCAGAACACACTTGAATCATTGGTAACCCGTGAACCCGTATCGGTTTTACCGCAGACAACGTTACGCGAAGCCTTGATTATCATGGATGAAATGCGAATCGGATCAATTCTAGTGATCGATGAGTCCAAGCGATTTCAAGGGATCTTAACGCGGCATGACTTGTTAAAAAGAGTGGTGCTTGCAGAAAAAGATTTGTCTGTTGCTATTTCAGAGGTGATGACAAGCGATATCAAAACGCTTGAGGCAAGTGATACCGTTGAAATGGCTGGCCATTTAATGATGCAGGCTAGCATTCGCCACCTGCCTATTGTTAAAAATGCGCAAGTTATTGGCTTGATTTCAGAACGAGACCTTTTCTCATTTCAGCGATTTTCGGTAAGCAATATCAGTGCTGCTATTCACGGTGCTAAAAATATACAAGCACTTGTGCGTGCGGCTGAGCATATTCGACAATATTCAAAAAACTTACTCAGTCAAGGCGTGACAGGTAATCGGCTGACAAGCCTCGTGAGTTACTTAAATGACTTGCTGACGTCTCGATTAATTACGATCACTGCCGCTGAGTTTAATATTGAAGCAGATCAATTTTGTTGGTTAGCCTTGGGCTCTGAAGGGCGCGAAGAGCAAACCATTGCGACCGACCAAGACAATGCGTTGATTTTGGCAGACGGGGTTTCGGATGCTGCGATGCAGCAATATTTACGCTTTGCCCGTCAGGTTAATGAAGGGTTGGATCAATGCGGCTTTCCGTTGTGCAAAGGCAACGTCATGGCCAGCAACCCCAAATATTGCCGCCGGCAAAGTGACTGGATCAAACGCTGTGCTGGCTGGATTGAAGCAGGCTCACCCCAAGACTTACTGGATGCCAGTATTTTTTTCGACTTTAGGGCATTGAGCGGTAACGCCAGTCTGGCCCAAGGGGTGTCTAACTATGTCAGCATGGCAGCCGCCGCCACACCGCGATTTGTGGCCTTATTAGCCACAAACGCCATGAATTGGAAAGTGCCGCTGACAATGTTTGGCGGTCTTGACACGGCTACCGTTGACGGCAAAGAGGTATTGGATTTCAAGCTAAATGGCACGGCGCTGGTGGTTGATTTTGCCCGCATATACGCTTTGGCCAATAACATTACTGTCAGAAATACTCGAGAACGCTTGGAAGCAATCAGTCGCTTGCCACGGTTTGGTCAAACCAAGGTAGAGGATTGGGTGTCGACCTTTGAGTTTTTGCAGACCATGCGCTTAAAAGCTCAGATAGACAGTGAAGGGCAAAACATTAACCCAAACGCATTAGACACGGCCAAGCTAAGCAGCGTGGATAAAGTGATTCTCAAAGCTGCTTTCAATATCAGTAAAACGATGCAACAACGTTTGAAGCTCGACTATGTTCGATAATTTTTTTCATAAAACCAAAGCCAAAACAGACGCTTCAGTGATGACGTCAATGGCTACCCAAGCCGAGCGTTGGATTGTGCTCGACACTGAAACCACGGGCTTGAGTCTGTGGCGCGATCGATTGATCTCTATTGCTGCTGTCGCTATTCATCTAGAGTCCGACCTAAAGGTTGCGCGTATCCGTGTTCAAGACAGTTTCGAGGCGGTTATCCGTCCTGCAAAAATAAAGCGTGCCAAGGACAACATTCTAATTCATCATATTGGTGTTGGTGCGCAAACGGCGGGTGATGAGCAAAGGCAAGTACTACAAGATTTTACCGATTGGATAGGTGATGCACCATTATTCGCTTTTCATGCGCCATTCGATAGATCAATGGTTTTGAACGCGTATAAAAAGGCGACGCTCGCCGCGCCAGGAAATCAGTGGATTGATGTGGCGCCATTGGCCAATTGGGTTGCGCGCGATTTGCGTCGCGTTTCCCTTGACGATCGTATGACCCAATTTGGTCTGCAGTGTATTGCTCGGCATCAGGCCGCTGGTGATACGTTTGTGACGGCTGAGCTGTTGCTAAAAATGTTGCCGGCGTTGCGCCAACAAGCCAGAGACCTTAAAGGGATTACCCGTTTGGCGCGTGAGATGGTCCCTGTTGCATGAAAGCATTTAAAGATGTGGCGCGGCCTCAACGCGTGTGCTTGTCCTCGGTCTTATACTGATGATATTGGTTAAGGCGTTGCCGAAGCGGTTTTGTTTCTGGATTGAATGTGTCTGAGTCTCCTCCCGCTGCACCATCAGCCCCTGCGGCAAGTCATCGTGAGTTGCTATTGTCGATGGCAGGTGTTGCAGTCACCGTCTCGATTGTGGCTTTTGATGCCACGATCATCAGTACTATCTTGCCGCAAGTCGCTGAGGCGTTGGGTGGCATGGCGCTCTATGCTTGGGCAGGAACGGGTTATTTCTTGGCTTGTGCCGTGACCATCATGATTTTTGGGCGGCTAGGTGATCTCTACGGCCGCAAGCCCCTGATATTGTTGTCACTGGTTCTGGTGACGTTGGGCTCGGTCTTGTCTGGCTTGTCTCAAACCATGTCGCAGCTGGTTGCCTTTCGAGTCCTGCAGGGATTGGGTGGCGGCATGATGATTGCCACTGCTTTTGCCGCGCCAGCCGATATTTTTCCAGATCCCAAGCAGCGGGTGCGTTGGATGGTGTTGCTCTCATCGACTTTTGCAGTGGCCAGTGGTGTTGGGCCTGTCCTTGGTGGTTTGGTGACACAAGCCCTGGGTTGGCGGGCTGCTTTTTTTGTGATTCCTGTCACAGCCGTCATTGCTTTTGTCATGATATGGCGTTTCTTTCCTCGATTGCAGCCCGTTAGTAGCGACGAGCACCGGATGGACTGGGTCGGTGCTTTGCTCATGGCTCTGACAGTCGGGGCACCATTGGTCGGGATTGAATTGCTGACGGGGCAAGATTCAACCGTACCCCCGTGGGTGGCACTTGCTGTGATTGTCAGTACCGTGGTTTCAGGCTATCTTTTACTCAAAGTTGAGCGTCGGGTGCCAACGCCCATCTTCCCATTGCGAGTCCTTCAAACGCGCCAAGCCCAATTTATAAATTTGGCTTCGATACTCAGCGGTGCGGTGATGTTCATTTTGATTTTTTACATCCCACTTCAATTCCAAGATGTTTTCGGTTTCAGCCCCATTGTGGCTGGCGCCCTGATTACACCACTGGTGGCGGGTATGCCGATTGGCAGCATCATCAACGGTCGTTTGTTTCCTCGCGAGAGCAATCCGCAGCGATTGATGCTGTTGGGAAGTATCTTGCTGGGCTTGGGTTGTGCATTCGCCCTGACATTCACCGCGCAAAGCGCGGTTTGGTGGGTGCTCTTGAGCATGACGTTCTGTGGGTTAGGGTTGGGATTTCTACTGCCCAACTTCACCCTATTTATGCAGATCGTGGCGAATCGGCAAGATGTCGGCGTTGCCTCGGCCTTGGTTCAAACCACCCGGGCGCTAGGTAGCGCCGTGGGTACGGCACTCGTGGGTGTGGCGATTGCTGAGTTGTCGATTCGATCGGGCCTGCGTTTGGGCCTGATCGCTTCGGTATGCGCATGCGCGTTGATTGGTTGGCTCGCCGTCAACATCAAGATGAACAGCTACACCACTCGATCCTAGGCCGACGGTTAACGGCAACAGGGCCACGCGACGGCGTCATTGGTTTTCTTTGATCCATTGACCCATGAAATGCGCAGGCTCGCCCGTTTCAAATGCCGCACCAAACTCGCCGACAGTGTCGTTAATCGCATCGGTGAGAGGCAATTTTTCCCAACGACGCATAAGGCGCTTTTGTTGCTTAACGGCTTCGGGTGCGAGCGCCACAAAAGCGGTCGTGATGGCGTCGATACGAGCGTCTAATTTGGCCAGATTGACGCACTCATTCACGAGCCCCCAACTGAGGGCTTGCTCGCTACCCACTAATTCGCCGCTAAGCAACATCCAACTGGCATGGGTTGGGCTAATCAAGCGTGGCAAGAGGGTGGCGTGAATAACTGAAGGAATCCCCACTTTGACCTCAGGCATACCGAATTGCGTGCCCTCAGCGGCCACTCGCAAATCGCAAGCCATGGCCAATTCAAGCCCAGCACCCAAGCACCAGCCTGGAATCCGTGCGACGACTGGGGCGGGAAAATGTCTGACCAACTCGCAGAGGTCGCGCAAACCAGAAATAAAGGTTTCAGCACCAAGGCGATCAAGTCCCGCCATTTCTTTGATGTTGGCGCCGGCCACAAAGGCTTTGTCTCCTGTGCCACGAAGCACCAAAACTCGGATTTCTGACCTTTGAGCGATTTGCGCCAATGCCGTGCGCAAATCAGCCACCACTGGCGTACCCAAAATATTCAAGTGATTGCCCGTCTGTATGGTTAAGCAGGCCACGCCTTGGGCATCGAGGGTTACTTTGGCGTGGGGTAGATCAGTAATGGTCGTCATGAGGGTTCCAATCGTATGATGTCTGCGGCAGTTATTGCCATCGTACAATGTGGCAGCTTTGTCTGAGGCTACTTTTATTGGTGGCTTAACGATCGTCGATCGACCCCTTGGTCTTTTTTAATCCGTTTGACATGAATCCTTCAAAACGATCGAGCGCAACAGCGGCGCTCTTCTGGTGTGGCTTATTGCTCGGTTCTGTGCTTGCCGTTTGGTATGCCAGTCAACAGGTCGTCCAAGGCGACCAACTCCAGATGATTGATAACGGTTACATGGGGGCCTATCACGGCGTTTGGCAAACGGTTGGCAACTCAGCCAGCGTGGTCGGTAACGTGCCTGGGTCATTGCTGGCATGGCTCGTTGGCGGACCGTTGCTTATTTGGGATTCACCCTATGCGCCGATGGCTTTTTTGTTGCTGGTGCGCTTGGTTGGTTTTTTATTGCTCGACAACGTGATTCGGCAGGTGTTCGATGATCGTACCGAAGTCAGACTGATTTTTTTGGCCCTTTGCTGGCTAAACCCTTGGTTTTTGTTTGACAGCCTGCTTTACAACCCCTCCTATTTGATCTTTTGTGTTGGCTTGCACCTTTGGTCAGCATGGCGCTTGCGCGAATCGCCAGCATTTATACCGAGTTTTCTGCATGTCTTGTCGATCGGGCTGGCCATGCAGCTGCATTTCTCGTGGCCGGTGCTGGTGATTTTGTCAGGGTACCTTTTATATCGTGGTGCCTTACGGCTCAATGCCTGGGGGGTGTTGTTGGCGATCGCACTCGTTGGACTGTCACTGTTTCCCTACCTTCAGCAAGTGCTGGCCAATCCCGATATCACGCGTAACGCAGATCCTGCTGCACGCGAGCGATACATCGGCTGGGGCGGCGTGCACGTCTATCCGGTCTTAAAAGCGGTCATCTATTGGTTGCGTTACGGTTCTTGGGCGTTTCCGAGTCAATTGGTCAATCACACGGAATTTTCCTGGTTGCCCTTCGCGACGCTTCAATGGGTTTCGGTCATGTCGTGGCGGGTGCTACTGGGTCTTTTGGCACTGCTCACAATGGTCATCAGCTTGGTGGCAAATGTTTATGCCTTCAAGCTCATCAAATCGCACCTGCGTCGTCGCGCCGGTCCCGTACAAAGCGCTCAGCATTGGCTATTGTTGTACACCTTTGGTGCTTGGATGGCCGCCATGATAAGTGCCGCTCTGGCCCCGATTGTCTTTAATTATTGGCACTTAACGGTGATTTTCCCCATTGCATTGATTCCAGTATTGTTTTGGTTGGTCAAGGTGTATTGGCGCGGGGCTGAGAAAACCACTTGGCCGCTTTGGGTAGCGGTGGCTTTAATGGTAATCATTAACGTGGTGGCATTAAATGACAGTCGCAAGTTCTCTTGGCGGGCCAACTATGCTGAGCAAGTGATCATTTACGTTGACCAGAACATCCGCCAAGCTCCGCCGATACGGTAAACAGGTGTTTCAGTGGATTTCAAAGCGCCTAAAGGGGTCTCAAGGCACTTGCGCTGGTGGGCCGTCCGACGCACACTTGAGTCATGGCAAATTCCCAAAAAATTCTTGTTGTCGATGATGATCCTGAACTTCGGCAATTACTGGCCAGTTATTTGAATAAGCACGGCTTTGACACCTTGCTCGCGGCTGATGCCAATACCTTGGAGGAGGTCATTGCTCGATTTGCACCCGATTTGGTCGTGCTAGATCGCATGATGCCTGGTCGAGATGGATTACAAGCCTGTCGCGATCTACGCGCGCAGGGTGAAGATGTGCCAGTGATTCTGTTGACAGCCAAAGACGAACATGTTGACCGTATCATGGGCCTAGAGGCGGGCGCTGACGACTATGTGGGCAAGCCTTTTGATCCACGTGAACTTTTGGCGCGAATCGAAGCGGTTTTAAGGCGCAAGTCTGGGCCATCGGCAATAAAGCCCAACCGACCATTCCCGTTTGGACCGTTCCTTTTTGATCCCATTTCCAGGCAACTCACCCGTGATGGGGCTGTTATCAAACTCACCGGTGGCGAACTCAACCTGCTAGAAGCACTGATTGAACACGCTGGCAAGCCGCTGTCGCGTGACCGATTGTTGACGCTTGCTCGTGATGATGATGCCGGGGACAGGCATGACAGAGCGATCGATATTGCCATCTTGAGGCTGCGGCGCGCCATCGAAGACGACCCCAAGTCACCCCGATGGATTCAAACGGTTTGGGGCACAGGCTACCGGTTTTCGCCATGAGCAACTCAAAACAGGCTCAAGCGCCACGATGGCTGGCTTGGCTTTTGCCTCGCACGCTACGGGCGCGGCTGATTGGTTTGATTCTGGTGGCGGTGTTGTTGACCCAGGCGTTGACGTTGTATGCGGTAACCGTTTATCGGCAGCATCAGTTACAGGCTGTCGCCACCAATCTCTTGGTTACCAGCATCACCACCTTGCAGTCTGCCATTGCCATGATTGCAACACCCAAGCGGGCCATGTTTGTGCACCGCGCCTCAAGCGGCCAGTGGCAGTTATTGCAAACCAGGCCACCTGCGCGTGCGCGCTTTCTTTCCGCTGATGGCCTGCGACCATCTGCGGACGGGCACACGCATGCCATACGACACAGTCTAAGACGCTTGTCGCGTGATATCAATCGCGTTTTGGGCAGTACCAATCAAGTGGCTGTCACGGCGGGCCCGCAACCCTACTTGTATGTTTCTATTGATCAATCGGGACCGACACAATGGCTGCGAATTCCGCTTGATCGGGTTGATCCACCACTCACCACGCCAATGATAGTGTGGTGGCTGGTGTCCCTGGCTTTGCTGTTGCTCGTGGCTGCTGGGTTTTCTTGGCACATCACACGGTCCATCACCCGGCTTGTCAAAGCCACCGATCAACTGGCCTTGGGTCAGCCCGAGCCGGTAGTGCCTTCGGGGCCCGTTGAAACGCAACGACTCGGCGAACGGTTTAACGCCATGCTCCAATCCTTACAACAGTCAAGGCAAGCCCAGCAAACCTTATTGACGGGTTTGCCGCATGACCTTAAGGGCCCTCTGTCACGCATGGCGTTGCGTATTGAAATGACCGACGATGAGATGCTAAAGCTTGGTCTAAAGCGAGACTTAAATGACATGCAGCGCATGGTCGAGCAGTTTCTGGATTTCATGCGTGGGCAAGATGCCGCGCGCCTAACAATGGTGCCGCTTCGCATGGATGAATGGTTAGTCACCCAAGTTGCCGAAGAACAGCGCTTGGGTAAGCCGGTGACGCTCTCGATTCCGCCAGTCAAGAGTCCCGTTGTGATTCGTGCCGATGCTCAGGCGCTGCGTCGATTGTTGCTCAATCTGGTCGATAACGCCTTAACGCACGGAAAACCACCCGTAGAAGTGAGTTTGCAAGCATTGACAACAGAGGTGGTGTTGCAAGTCAGTGATCACGGCCTGGGCATCGACGCGGCTGATTATCAGCGGGCATTTGAACCATTCGAGCGCCTTGATCAAGCGCGTACCCACACGGGCAGCGTTGGTTTGGGCTTGAGTTTGGTTAAAGGGTTGGCCATTGCGCATGGTGGGCGGGTTGAACTTGGGTCGGCCGCGCAAGGTGGGCTTCAGGTTTCGGTGTTTTTTCCGCTGGCCGCGCAGACAGACGATTGAGTCAGTTTTTTTTATGTCGATGCGGGTAATATCTGGCATTGCTAATTTCTGATGTTCATTTGGTGTGGGAATTTAGAATGCTTCACGGTTTGAAACAGCGCTGGCCCTTACTCTTTCTTATTTTCGCATGGGGAATGCTAGAAGGGATCAGTCTTTTTGGGCTTGGCGGCACGTTCATGGGTTTGATTCCCGGAAACCTTATCCTGAGTATTGCTGACTTGGGGCAACACCCCCTGACACCAGCATCAGCGGCGCGAGCGTTGCTACCCGTGGTCACCATGCTGTCAGGAATGGCGGCAGCCGGTGTCTGCGCAAGCGGGCAAAGTGTTCGTCAGCAGTCCGATGACGGATTTTGGTTGGCTTCAATGATGTTTTTTGTGTTGGCGCTTTTGCTGGCGACATTGCCAGCAAACCCTGTGGCCTCCATGCAAGTGTTTGTGGTAGGTCTAAGTGCCTTGGTACTGGGTTTTCAGGTTGGCCTTTTGTATTCACACAAATACGCCAATAGCACTGTTCGAGTGTCAAAGCTGGCCCGTCTGCTTGGCGCTTCGTTAAGCTACCCCATCAATTTGGTGTCTGCTGTTAGCTCAGTTCAGGTTGGCTTGGCTTTTTTGGCGTTTGTGGCCGGTCTTTGGTTCAGTCACGGTTTGGTTGTTCACACAAAGGGTGGTGTTTATTGGATAGCGGCGTTGCTGATGGCGCCCGCGACCATCTATTTTTTCAAACGCCAACGCGCCAAATGATCACGGAAAAATGACGCCCGGCCGATGGCCGAGCGCTGTCAGTAAAATCAGAGGTCAGAAACCTAGCGTTGACGTGTTAACTGCGTTGGTGGTGACCATTGCCTTTTTGGGCATGGTTTTTTAGGTAGTCTTGCAAGGTTGACTTTTGTTCGGTGTCCAAGCTGTCCCAAAATGTTAACCATTGGGCTTGGATGGCTTGGCGTGCCTTTTGGCGTGCGACCATTCGTTGCTCTTGTTGTTCAAACATGACGCGTGGATCGAAATTGCCATCGCCCATCTGTGCTTTCGACCCTTGACGGGCTTCACGCATACCTTGCATCATGCTCGCACGCATGCCGTTAGCAGCTGTTTGGGCAGAGGACAGTGCGTTGGCTTGTGTCTCTGAAAGCTTTAGTGACGCGACCAACTCAGCGGGTAATTGCATCATGCCCTTAGACTGGTTTTGCATGTGGTGCTGCTTGTTGTCGTCCGATTTTTGGCAGCCTTCACCAGCATCATGCTGTTTTCCAGAGGCGAGGACACCGGCGCTGATAACAGCCAGAGAGAGACCAAAAATTAGGGGGCGAACGTAGGATTTTTGCTTCATGGTGATAACTCCTTGTGATTGACAGCCCCAGTGTGCGGCTCGGGTAGTGTCAAAAGTGTTTCGGTATTTGGTTAAGATGTTTCAAACCATGTCACAAAATGTTTAAGTGCATTTGCTGTAGGCCGGCTAAGCTCGCCAGATTATTTTTACGGCGTATGCCGCTATTGCAGTCGCATTGTGGTTCAATCATTGGCTGTATATAAGTGAGGTTAGGCATGCTAGCAACGGTATTGTTTTTTATCGGTGGATTGATTCTTTTGCTCTTCGGTGCAAATGCCTTGGTTAATGGCGCCTCAAAGCTGTCCATGTCATTGGGTATCTCCCCTTTGGTGGTGGGTCTGACAGTGGTGGCGTTTGGCACGAGCGCACCTGAAATGGCGGTAACAGTCGACGCGGTGCTTGGTGGCACGGGCGATGTGGCCTTGGGTAATGTGATCGGTAGCAACGTTTTTAATATTTTGGTGGTGCTAGGATTGGGCGCGTTGGCCATCCCCCTGACCGTCCATGCCCAAGTCATTCGGCAGGAAATGCCGATCATGTTGGGTTCGGGCATTTTGTTACTGGTCATGGGGCTTGATGGCACGATTTCGCTTGTAGAGGGTGTTGTCCTGCTGGTTCTGTTGGTCCTGTACACGACGTTTCTGATTATGCAGGCTCGTCGCGCACCGCCTGAAGAAACCCAAGATTTTGTCGATGAAATTCAGCCCGCCAAACCTGGTGGTTTTGATTCACGTTGGTATGGGCAGGCCACCTTCATCATTGCCGGTCTGGTCATGTTGGTGTTGGGTTCGAATTGGTTGGTTGACAGCGCCGTAACGTTTGCGCGCGCTTTCGGCATCAGTGAATTGGTGATTGGGTTAACGATCGTGGCAGCGGGCACCTCATTGCCTGAAGTCGCCACATCCGTGGCGGCTGCGCTCAAAGGTGAACGAGACATGGCGGTGGGCAACGTGGTGGGTAGCTGCATCTTCAATACTTTGGGTTGTATCGGACTCGCTGGCGTTGTGTCAGGCGCTGGCGGTTTGGCGTTTGCCCCTTCTGCGTTGAGTTTCGATATCTGGATTATGTTGGCGGCCTTTCTGGCTTGCTTACCGGTATTTTTGTCTGGACGTGAGATTGCGCGGTGGGAAGGGGCTGTCTTTATTGCGTATTACGCCGCCTACGTGGCCTTTCTGATCATGCGTTCTCAAGAGCATGCGGCCTTACCCCTGATCTCATCGGCAATGTTGAGTTTTGTGGTGCCACTGACCGTTGTCACGTTTGTGGTGGTCATGATCAAACAACCCAGTAAATGACCGGTTACTGCAAATAAAAAATAGCAGCCTGTTGGCTGCTATTTTTTATTCAACGACACGACTTCAATCCATTAGAAAGGTTCAAATCCCAAGGCTGCGCGGAAGCGGTTCTTAACAAACACGCCGTCCCTAGATGGCAGTGCACGGGGCACGTCATCGGCTTTGATTTTGACTTGGAAGAGGGCTGGTCCTTTTTTTGTTGCCACGGCTTTAGTGACTTTTTCAACATCACCGATGGCATGTAGGTGTTCGGCTTGAGCAATTGAGCAACCCTTGGCCACGCTCACCAAATCCGTGCCTAAACTGGTGTGGCTGCGTTGCATGCCGGTTTCACCGAAATGACCATTGTCGAGCACCACGATGGTCAAATTTTTAGGTTGTTTGGCACCAATGGTGGCCAATGAACCCAATCCCATCAAGAGCTCGCCATCACCAGTCAACACAATCACATCACGCTCGGGCTGAGCAAGGGCCAAACCCAAGCCGATGCTGGCCGCACCACCCATGGCGCCCCACATGTAAAAATTTTCTGGGCGATCACCTGCTGCAAAAAGATCGTAATTAGAGGATCCCAGTCCGGGGATCACAAGCGCATTAGGACATTTTTTCATCAGATGAGCCACGAACTCGCGTCGATCAATGGTGGCTGGTGTTAGAGCGGTTTGAGTCATTTCAAAATCCTTGTGCATATCTGGAAAGGCCATCTTGGCCTGCAGTAGACCTATCTCGGTATCTGAAGCTTGGTCCTGTTCTTAATCTTTGATCCATTTTTTACGACCGATCAGACGCTGCGAAATCAATACCGCCACTTGTTCGCCAGCCACAAAAGCCGAGTCAAGCGCGGCATCGACCACTTCGCCCACTTCGGCGGGGTCTGTGACGCGCAACACCCTAAAACCCATGGCTGTTAAGACCCCTTCAGTGGCCTTGCTCATGGGCGTTTGCCAGGCATTGAACTCAGCGTATTCGCCTCTCATGGTGATAAGCGTTAAAAAGGGAATTTGGCAGCTTTGCAGCAAAGAAAACATGTTCACGCAGTTGCCAACACCACTGCTTTGCATCAAAAGCACGCTGCGCTGGCCACCTAACCAAGCGCCACAGCCTAGGGCAACACCTTCTTCTTCGGTGGTCAGCACCACTGTGTTCATATCGGGATCGTCATGCGCGCGATTGATCACGTGGGCATGTCCAGCGTCAGGCACGTAAGCGACTTGCTTGATTTGGCCTTGCTTCAGTACCTGAAAAATAGATTCTTTCCAGCCAGCGACGGCGGTATCAGATTCGGACATGGTCAATACTTTCCAAAATTTAAGGTTAATTCGAATGGGTTCATCTGTAAGCTTTTACTTTTAACGCACAAGCGTCCTAAGTGCCAGATGTTGCCATGCTTGCGTTGGTGCTGCCCGGTGGTATAGGTCGTTTGGCCAACCAAAAGACATAGGCCCCAAACAAAGCCAAGATGGACAAGACATTAAAGCCAAGTATGTAGTTACCGGTCGCATCACCCAAAATACCGGCCAAGAGTGGACCAATCGATTGACCAAAGGCTGTGATCATGGCTGATAGCCCCAAGATCATCCCAATGGCCTTACGTCCAAAATAATCAGCACGAATCGCTTGCATGAATGGCCCTCGAAGGCCCCAAGCCAAGCCATGCGCAGCAGCAAAAAATACCAACTCAAGAGCCCCTTGAGCATAGGTCAGAATAAATAGCCCAGTGGCATGAAGCACCATGCAACCGGCAGCCACCAGTCGTTTTTCAAACTTATCACCCAAGTAGCCACCAAGCAACACGCCGGCGACTTGGAACATGGTCATGAGCATGATGAAAAACGAGGCTTGTGCAATCGTGTAATCCAAGGAGATACGCATGTGATTGATGGCATGGGTATTGACTGCCATCACCACAATTAATGCAATGCCGTGGCCCGCGGCGAGTAACCAAAAGGCCTTGGTGCGAATCGCTTGTGCGGCTGTAAAATCAGGTTCTGGTGTTGTTTGTGCAGACTCGGTTTTTTTTACATCGTCTGTATTTGACGCAATGCCGTCCACCACTTCACCAAAGTCTTCTGGTCGTCGCCGAAAAATGCACGCCAAGGGATACCCCACCAAAATAGCGACAATGCCACTGCCCATGGCTGTTTCACGCCATCCAAAATACTCAATAGAGGCGGCAATGATGGGCACAAAGACCCCACCCAAGGCAAATCCCAGACCCACAAAAGACAAGGCCCGCGCGCGTTTTTTCTCGAACCACTGAATCACCGCCACGTTAAGCGGAAAGTAACCTGCCATCGAAGCGCCGATTGCGATAACGGCTACGGCAACGTAGAAGCCAGTTAGCGTTTCGATTTGACTCATAAACATGAATCCCACGCCAAACATCAGCACACCGATCTTGATGACCCCCTGTGCACCAAAACGGTCAAGAAACCAGCCAATCAGTGGGCCGAGTATGGCAGCCTCGACTGACAGCATGGCCGAGGCGCCAGATAATGCGGTTTTGCTCCACCCCTGTTCGACTGCCAACACGGCCACGTAGGCCCCGAAGGCCTGATGCAACATCATGGCTTGGATGATCTGCAGGCCGCTGGCGGCCATGACCATTTTCCAGCCGTAAAACATCTTCATGCGAGTGCTCTTGGACAGATACTGATTGAGATATCAGCATTTAGGCAGTGGTTGGTATTCGTGGGTGGGGTTAGGCGGGTAAAAAGTGTGCCCCGACTCAATTCAATACATGACTTTTGGTGGCGTGCCAGCGTCAGTTCACCTCGAAATGAGTCCAGGCGTTTGAGCAGGCTGCGCATCGTCATTGGGCAGAAAGGGTGTCAGATGAATAAAAGTGCGTGAATCTTAATACACGGCGAAGGGCAATAACACCGATCTGATGCGCACTTTTAACAATTCGCTCAAAATAATGGCAATCAGTGGACTAAAGTGAAGTGAACTGGCGATTGGCAGCTGGCAAACCGAAAGCCCCAAGTATGGTCTAAGTGACCACACTTAGGGTGTGTTGCTTAAACGGCTGCTAGCGCCTGATCAAGGTCGGCTTCCAGATCGCTGATGTGCTCAATGCCAATCGACAAGCGCACCATACCTTGGCTGACCCCAGCTTGTGCCAACTCCTCAGGGTTTAACTGGCGGTGGGTGGTCGAGGCGGGGTGGGTCGCGAGCGACTTGGCATCGCCAATGTTGACCAAGCGTCTAAAGAGTTGCAAAGCATCTAAAAAGCGCGCACCGGCCTCACGGCCTTGTTCACCAGATGCTTTGAGCCCAAATGACAAGATACCCGAAGCGCGGCCGCCCATCTGACGTTTCACGATGGCATGGTCAGGGTGGTCAGGCAGGCCAGCGTAGTTGACCCATTCGACCTTGGGGTGCTTTTTCAGGTAATGAGCCACAGCCATGGTGTTTTCGCAGATTCGGTCCATGCGTAGGGCCAATGTCTCGATGCCCTGCAAAATTAAAAACGAGTTAAAGGGTGATAACGCTGAGCCGGTGTTACGAAGGGGCACCACTCGGGCGCGACCAATGAAGGCCGCCGGACCCAATGCCTCGGTGTAGACCACGCCGTGATAGCTGACGTCGGGTTCGTTTAATCGCTTAAAGCGGGCTTTGTGCTCAGCCCAAGGGAACTTGCCGCTGTCAACGATGGCGCCAGCCACGGTTGTGCCATGGCCGCCCATGTATTTGGTCAAGGAGTGCACCACGATATCTGCACCATGCTCGATCGGGCGCAACAGATAGGGGCTTGGGACCGTGTTATCAACGATCAATGGGATGCCGTGGTCATGGGCCACTTTGGCAAGGGCCGCAATGTCCGTGACATTGCCCAGGGGGTTGCCAATTGACTCGCAGTAAATGGCCTTGGTTTTGTCATCAATGTGCTTGGCAAAGCTGGCTGGATCGCGCGAGTCAGCAAAGCGCACTTCAATGCCTTGTTGCGGAAAGGTGTGCGCAAACAGGTTGTAAGTGCCGCCGTAAAGCGTGCTGGCCGAAATGATGTTGTCCCCGGCTTCGGTGATGGTTTGAATGGCGTAGGTGATGGCCGACATGCCTGAGGACACGGCCAAGGCAGCAATACCCCCTTCCAAGGCCGCAACGCGCTGCTCAAGCACGTCGTTGGTCGGGTTCATGATTCGGCTGTAGATATTACCCTGAACTTTTAGGTCAAAAAGGTCCGCACCATGCTGGGCACTGTCAAACGCATAGGCAACCGTTTGATAGATTGGAACAGCAACTGCTTTGGTGGTTGGATCAGCGGTGAAGCCGCCGTGGACCGCAATGGTTTCTAGTTTCATGGTTTTTGTCTCTTTGGTTTTGTTATCGAGTGGCAGAAATAATGCCACCGTCGACCACAATGGTCTGGGCGGTCACGTAACGGCTTTCGTCAGCGGCCAAAAAAAGAACGGCGTTGGCCACATCCCAAGCATCGCCCATGCGACCCATGGGCACTTGTTGATGTCGATGGGCTACAAATCCCTCGTAATCGCCCTTAGCGTACTTATTTGCCAGTCTTTCCACAAGCGGTGTAAACATCAAGCCAGGCGCGACACAGTTCAAGCGAACCCCGCGATCGGCGTAGATCACTGCTGTGGTTTTGGTGAATTGCATCAAAGCCGCTTTGGCCGCAGCATAACCGACCTGTGGTTTGCCAATGTATCGGTAGCCGGCAACCGATGAAATATTAACCACGGAGCCCGAGCCTTGTTTTTCCATCAGAGGCAACACGTGTTTGCAAGTAAGAAAGGCAGAGGTAACGTTGACATCAAGCTGGTCGCCCCAAGTCTGCTCACTCATTTCAACTGGGCCACCGGGCTCGGAGCGCCCCACGTTGTTAATCAGGATGTCGATACGTCCATATTTTTCTAGGCAAGCATCGACCATCTGTTTGACTTCAACAGTATCGGTGACATTGGTAGGCATCACGGTGGCATCGCCACCTTCTTTTTCGATGATGTTTTGCGTTGCCTGCGCGGCCTCAAGGCTCAAATCAACACCGAAGATCTTAGCGCCTTGGCGGGCTAGCAATACAGAGATGGCTTTGCCATTGCCCCAGCCTTCTTCCATCGTTCCGCAACCAGTTACCAGTGCCACTTTGCCGTCTAACTTAAACATCTTGCTGTCTCCCAAAATCGTCTCACATTGCGCGTTTGAATCAAACCCCAACTGTAAACGAGTAGCGCCCCCAGTGGGGCGCAGGCAGCGCAATGGTCACGTTTCGTTGGTAAATACCTCGGCTTGGATTTCGGCTGTTGTTGGACGTCGAATCCCACGGATCAAGTCTTCGACCGTTAAGCGACCAACTTTCAGGCCTTTTCGGTCGGTGATGATGAGCTTGTCACCGGCCGTTTCCGCAAAAATCTGCAGCGCTTCTTCGATGGTGGTACTGCCTTTAATAATGGGTCCTTCGTCGCCTGGTTCAAGCGTGTTCATGATGGCGCGCACCCTTAAAACGCGGGCGCGGTTGATATCTTTCATGAAATCAGCCACGTATGCATCAGCCGGTTTCATCAAAATATTTTGTGGGTCATCGGTCTGGATGATTTCACCATCGCGCAAGATGGCAATACTGTCGCCAATCCGAAGCGCTTCATCAAGGTCGTGGGTGATAAAGACGATGGTTTTTTGCAGCTCATTTTGAAGGTCCAACAAGATGTCTTGCATCTCTGTTCGGATCAGGGGATCCAAGGCGGAGAACGCCTCGTCCATCAAGAGAATATCGGCGTCAGTGGCCAACGCTCGGGCAAGCCCCACGCGTTGCTGCATACCGCCAGACAATTGGCCGGGGTAGTGGGTTTCGAAGCCAGATAACCCCACACGACCAATCCAGCGAGCCGCCGTCTCTTCAATGATTTTTTTGGTTTTGCCCTGGTTTTCCAGACCATAACCAACGTTCTCCATGATGTTGCGGTGCGGAAATAAGGCAAAGCGCTGAAAGACCATTGAAATCTTAAAGCGACGCAGCTCTCTGAGCTTTTCGGTATTTAAGGTCAACACATCTTGCCCATCGACCAAAATCTCGCCTTCTGTGGGCGCAATGAGGCGATTGATGTGACGGATTAGCGTTGACTTACCAGACCCCGAAAGCCCCATGACGACTTGAATGCGATGGCGTTCCATGTCAAGGTTGACGTTGTTTAAGCCAATCACATGGCCGGTGCGCTCGAGTAACTCGTCTTTGCCCATGCCTTGATGGACCAGCGCCATGGCTTTTTGAGGATCGTTGCCGAACACTTTATACAGATTGCGAATAGAAATGATGGTGTCAGTACTCATTGAGGCGCGCCTTCACGGTGTTTTTGTAGTCTCAGCCCGAAGCCTTGTGTGACACGATCAAAAATGATGGCCAAAATTACCACGGCCGTGCCGTTGAATAAGCCTAAGGCGAAATACTGATTGGTCACCGCTTGCAAGACCGGTTGCCCCAGACCGCGTACGCCGATCATGGATGCAATCACGACCATGGCCAACGCCATCATGATGGTTTGGTTGATACCAGCCATGATATTGGGTAGTGCCAATGGTAGTTGCACTTTAAGCAGCTTTTGCAGGCGACTGGCGCCAAAAGCGTCAGCCGCTTCAAGTGCTTCTTTTTCAACCAAACGAATGCCGAGGTTGGTCAGTCGAATAACCGGCGCAATGGCATAGATAACCACGGCAATCAAACCAGGGACTCGTCCAATCCCTAGCAACATCACCACTGGGATGAGATAGACAAAGCTGGGCATGGTTTGCATCACGTCAAGCACTGGCAGAATTGACTTTTGCCCTCGATTGGATCGCGCCATAAAAATACCGATGGGGATCCCAATCAGAATAGACAGTAATGTGCAAACCAAAATCATCGCCATGGTTCGCATCGTGTTTTCCCACATCCCGAAAACACCAATCAAACACAAGGCAATCACAATGCCTGCAAAAAGCTTCCAGCTTCTGGCGGCGAGGTAGCCGATAGCGGCGGTGACTAACACCACAGACCACCAAGGCGCACCCAATAATATTCGCTCGAACCAAATGAGGAAGTGCAGCAGGGGATCAAAAAACGCTTCGATGGAAGCGCCGTACTCACGAGAAAACGTCAGGTAGCCGCGATCGATTGTGCGTGACAACTGGCGCAATGTGGTGTCGGCGATTTGGGGGAAGTCACTGGACCAAAGCATATTGCTCGCCTCTGTTTTTCAAAAAAATGTTGTGGCGGCGGGCGCGCCCGACACTTTGCCGGGCGACCCATTTCAATCACCAAAGGCTTAGAGGGCAGCCTTTACTTTTGCAGCCACATCGGCAGGAACCCACTTAGACCAAGCATCAGGACGGTTTTGCAAGAACCACTCGGCAGCCACTTGTCCATTGGCTTGCTCTTTTTCCATAAACTCAAGCACTGATCCAAAATCTTTGGCACTCCAGACACGGGCTTTCAAATAGGCCATGGCAGCGGGGCTTCTTTTTGCAAAATCAGTCGCCACAACGGTTTTGATTTCAGGCACTGGGAAGCTATTGGGCTTGGGATTTGGGCAATTGGCGATAGCCGTGCAGTCAGTAAATTCCTTAGCATCAAAGTTGCCCAAGTCAACGCGAACCATGTCGAGTTTTGACAGTAGGGCGGTTGGTGCCCAGTAGTATGCCAAGACGCCTTCACCGCGGTTGTAGGCTTTAAAGATGGCACCGGCTAGCGCCGCGCCAGAACCTGGGTCGACCAAGTTAAAGCCAGCGCTTTCCATGTCGTAGGCTTTGAAAAGATTTTGAGTGGTGATTTGGCAAGCCCAACCCGAAGGGCATCCGACGACACGACCCTTGCTGGGGTCTTCAGGGTCTTTGAACAAACCGACATTTTTCTTGATGCCGGCAATGGTGCTTAACGCTGGATTTTTTTCGACCATGTAGCGCGGCACCCACCAACCTTCACCAGCGTTCTTGGCGGGATCTTCAAGCACATTACCCGCGATCTCCAAACGTTTCTGAGCCACGGCACGCTCAATGGGTTCGGTCACAGCATTCATCCAAAGCTCAGGCGCGATGTCGGGACTGGCTTTTTCACTCATGGATGTGGCTGTTGGCATGGTGTCGCCAGGGACGGTTTCAGCGTTACAGCCGTAACCGTGTTTGAGGATGAAGGCGTCTACTCGCGCAGCCGCTTGGGCACTGGCCCAGTTCATTTCTGCGATGGTGACGTTGCCACATTCGGCATGGGCCACGCCCGTGCCGATCGCACTGATGGCTAATGTCATGGCCGCTAAAGAAGATTTTTTAAATAAAGTCATGCGTGTGTTCTCCGCTATTTTCAAACCAAATGGTTTGATGACTTCGTTAGACCTTGTCGATCCACTTAGTCGATGGCACCCATTAACTCGAAAGTTTGGGCGATGATGATCCGAGATTGCGCAAAAAAATTACGCAGGAAAGCCCCACATGTTGGGGACTTCGGTTGCTCGAAGAGCAATTGGCACCTTGCCCAAAGATGGGCAAAGCCTATTGACGTTTCGATTTGGGACTAACCGAATCGAAACAAACTTCACCCGCGCACAGGTGCGAACACTTGTTAATAACAATGCTAGTCTAACCAACTTTGGCTAAATATGCCAAATCAACCCGAATGAGACGATTTCGCGATTGCTCATAACGCGGCTTTGATTTTGGCAGCGACCTCTTTAGGCACCCACTTTGACCAAGACTCTGGACGCATTTGCAAGAACCATTCGGCAGCCACTTGTCCGTCGGCTTGCTCGGCTTCCATGAACTCCAACACCGCACCAAAATCTTCAGGGCTCCAAACGCGGGCTTTCAAATAAGCCATCGCCTGTGGATTTCTCTTCGCGAAAGCTGCTGCCACGACTGTTTTGATCTCTGATGTTGCAAAGCTGTTGGGTTTGGGATCTGGGCAGCCGACAACACCGATACAGTCGATAAATTCCTTGGCGTTGTGGGGACCCAAATCAACACGTACCATGTCAAGCTTAGAAAGCAGGGACGTCGGTGCCCAGTAGTAGCTGATGACACCTTCACCACGGTTGTAGGCCTTTGTAATGGCGCCAGCCAAAGCCGCACCTGAACCTGGGTCGACCAAATTAAAGCCCGCTTGTTTCATTTCAAATGCTTTGAACAGATTATCGATGACGATTTGACAAGCCCAGCCCGACGGACAGCCGATGATTCGGCCCTTAGTGGGATCTTCTGGATCTTTAAACAGCTGAGGGTTTTCCTTGATGCCTTCAATGGTGGCCAGTTCTGGCTTGGCTTGCAGCATATATCGAGGGATCCATAAGCCTTCGCCAGCGTTTGTGGCGGGGTCTTCAAGTACGTCGCCGGCGATGACCAAGCGGCCTTCTGCCACGGCCTTTTCAATGGGCTCTTTGACGTTATTGAGCCAAAGTTCTGGTGCAATATCGGGTCGCGCTTTTTCACTCATTGAGGTTGCTGTTGGTACGGTGTCGCCGGGCACTGTTTCGGCATTACAACCGAAGCCTTGCTTGAGGATGAACTGATCAACACGGGCCGCGGCTTGGGTGCTGGCCCACGTCATTTCCGCAATCGACACATCACCGCATTCGGCTTGCGAAATGCCTGGTGCCATCGCGCCAAGCGTCAGGGCCAATGCGGCTAAAGATAATTTTTTAAAAATTTTCATGAGATTATTTTTCGCTTTAAGTGTCGAACGCAGCGCTAGGCTCTAATTTCAATGCAGGACGCTGTTGTGATTTGTACAAATCCAGCATGAATGTAGGCTAACTAATTTTTTATAATTTGCGTCAAATAAACCTTTTCGAAGCCGGTGTTTTACTGGCACCCTGAGTCAAATAGCGCTTGAATAACTGACATGCCTACTCAATTGCCTGTTTTATATTCCTATCGCCGCTGCCCATATGCCATGCGAGCGCGCATGGCATTGCGAGTGGCCCAAGTGACTGTAAGCGCCGTTGAAATAGATCTGCGCGATAAACCCGCCGCCTTGGTTGCCGCCTCGCCCAAGGCCACAGTGCCCGTGCTTTGTTTGGGTGATGGCAAGATCATCGATGAAAGTCTGGATATCGTTCGCTGGGCGTTGGCCATCCGAGACCCGGATGATTGGGCTCGTGGCTGGGAGGACAGTGCGGCGATGGATCTGCTGGCACGCACAGACGGCGACTTTAAGCGGTGGTTAGACCGTTATAAGTACGCCACTCGTTTTCCTGAAGATGATGCGCCCTCAGCCCGAGCGGCCGCTTTTGAGGTTTTGATCGAACCGTTGTCTTTGCAATTACAAAACAAGCCCTTTATAGGGGGCGAAATACCAATGGTTCAAGATGTGTTGATTTTTCCTTTTGTCCGGCAGTTTGCTGGCGTTGATCCCGTTTGGTTCAAAAGAAACGCCAGTCAGTCTGTCCAGAATTGGCTTGCGTTTTGGGTTGATAGCACGCTGTTTAAGCAAATCATGCTGAAAAGTGAGCCGCCAACCGCTTGTTAAAAACACCAAAACGGCTAAGAATTGCTGGGCGGTTTTTGAGGCCTTCAAAAGATCGTTCATTACCCAAAGGTTGCCTTGCCACGGGAATACCCCACTAAAAACCATTCGTTCAGAGTGCTAGCATTCGCCTGTCCTTGAATCACTTGGTCTATGAATATAGACGCTGGGTTTGGATTAGGGGTTTCATCATTTGATAGCTCACGCGATTGTTTGTTTAAACAACAATTCGATGGGCATAGCCGGAGACACGATATGAATATGACTAAAAAATTGCTTGCGTCAGCACTGGCGATTAGCTTTGCTGCCGCAGGTGCTGCGGTTCAGGCCGCTGAGGTTGAAGGACCCAAGGTTGAGTGGCGTTATTCCATGTGGGGCAACCCACGTGCGTTCACCGCTGGTTTGGAGTTCTTGGCCGCACAAGTTAAAGAAAAAACGGGTGGCAACTTTACCATCAACATCGGTTACGGTGAGCAGTTTTCAAAAGCCCGCGAAAACCTCGATAGCATCAAATTGGGCGCGGTTGACGGCGCGTCGTTTTGTAACTTCTACTCGCCTGGCAAGAACCCCGCTTTCATGGTGTTCTCACTACCGTTCTTGCCTTTGGGCGATTGGAACGTGAACAAGGCCGCACGAATTGCGCTATTTAGCCACCCTGCGTTGGTTAAAGATATGGATCAGTGGAATGCCATGGTTTACGCGGGTGCCCTGATGCCTCAATATGAGTTCCTCGGTAAAGGCAAGCCACCCACTGCCTTGGCAGACTGGAAAGGTCTTCGCGTTCGTGCGGGTGGCGGTATCGGTGATGCCATGGTCAAGCTTGGCGCTATCAAGACCACCACAGCTGCTACTGAGGTTTATACCGGTATGCAACGTGGCACCATGGATGCGGCATCGTTTCCATACACTTACGCGCAAGCGGCTTACAAAATCCCTGAGGTTTCAGATTGGTTTACCGCCAACATGTCACCAGGAACATCCGCTTGCCCAACGACATTTAACAAAACTTCCTATGAAAAGCTGCCTCCACAGTACAAGAAGCTTTTACAAGACTTAAAGCCTGAGTACTACAATGTTCAAGCCAAGGCGTACCAAGACATCGATAAAGTCAACTTGCCTAAGTTTAAGGCAAAGCTCATCGAGATCGTCTATACACCAGAGCAGTTGGCACAGTTCAAGAAAGTGGCTGCTGAGCCCGTGTGGAATGAGTGGGTTGCCGCTAACAAAGACAAATTTAACGGCCAAGAGTTGATCGACATGATCTTGAAGATCGCTGCTGAAACGCCTAAACAACAATAATAGGGCGCCAGTAGTCGAGCGATTTGAGCGCTTAAAACGCTCAAATCGCTCCATTGTTTAAGTTTTGAATATAAAAAAGCAGCAGCCAATCTATGCAAATGCACAATCAAGCCCCCCCAACCAGTGGTCCGCCAGGACTGTTCTGGGCCAACAAATGGTTAACGAAGGTCGAAGATCTTTTCGCCTTAGCGGCCGCCTTTTGTATCTTTTTTTTGATGTTTCTGGGCATCGGCCAAGTGCTGGGGCGTCAGCTTTTTAACACGCCGTTCATGGGTTATATCGACTTGGTTGAGCTGTCAATGGCCACGTTTGCGTTCCTTGCGGTGTCTTATTGCCAAAGACTGGGTGGGCACGTGCGTATGGATCTTTTTGTGCGCATGGTCAATGGCCGAGCACGTTGGGTACTGGAATTCGTCACGACAATCGCGCCCTTGATTCTGGTCGGGTTGTTGATTTATTTCAGCTGGGGTCACTTCATGAGGGCTTACGAGAGTGGCGACAGCACCATTGACTTGCAGTACCCCGTTTGGCCTTCCAAGATTTTGGTGCCCATCGCCTTTGTGGTGTTGTTCTTGCGTTTGCTGATAGAGACAATTGGTTATTGGCGTTTGGTTTTGAATCCTGATAGCGAACCGTTTGCAGTGCCTTTAATACTAACTGAAGAGGATCTCGCCAAGAAAGAAATCGAAGATTCCAAGGGGAGCACGGATCGTGGATAGTTTTACCATTGGAATTATTGGTGTTGTTGGGCTGGTCGCTATGGTTTTTATGGGGATGCGGGTTTATTTGGCCGCCGCCTTGGTCGGAACGCTGGGATTGATTGCCATTATTGGCTGGGAATCGGGGCTCGGCTTGGTTGGTACCATACCGCACTCAAAAGCGGTGACCTATACCTTGTCAGTGTTGCCGATGTTTATTCTTATCGGGTTTCTGGCTTTTCACGCGGGGATCACCGAGTCCTTATTTGATGCGGGCCGTAAATGGTTGGGGTGGTTGCCTGGTGGCTTGGCCGTGGCCACAGTGGCTGCTGCGACCGGTTTTGCAGCGGTCTCAGGTGCCAGTACGGCAACAGCTGCTGTGTTTGCACGAACAGCCATTCCAGATATGCTCAAGTACGGTTACTCACCGATATTGGCCGCTGGGGTGGTGGCTGCTGGCGGTACGCTGGCAACGCTGATCCCGCCAAGTGCGATTTTGGTGATCTACGCCATTATTGTGGAAGAGTCTGTTGGCGCACTGCTGGTGGCGGGCTTTTTGCCTGGTATCGTTTCGGCCTTGATTTACGTGTTGCTGATTATTGGCATGGCCAAGTTCAATCCCAGTCTCGGTCGACCTTTGACTGGATTTACTTGGGGCGAGCGGATGAAGTCGTTGCCCGGTACATTCCCCATCTTTCTGGTTGTGGTTATTATTTTTACGGCCATGTATGAAGGTTGGGCCACGCCGACAGAAGCGGGTGCCTTGGGTGCATCAGTGGTGTTTGTGATGGCCATGATGAAAGGCATGAAAGTTGCCAATCTTCGCGATGCGTTGATGGAGACGGCCAAACTCACAGTGATGATCTTTTCAATCATCTGGGGTGTTTTGGTTTTTGTGCGGTTCTTGGGCTTTGCCGGTTTGCCAGATGCGTTTGCCAAGTGGGTTGTGGCCTTGCCTTTTGAGCCCATTTATATCTTGATCGGTATTTTGTTGTTCTATGCCGTGCTCGGTATGTTCATGGATGCCATCGGCATGTTGCTCTTGACCTTGCCAGTGGTCTATCCCGCTGTGATTGCTTTGGGTTACGACCCCATTTGGTTTGGCATCATTGTGGTGAAGATGGCTGAGATTTGCTTGATCACGCCACCCATTGGGTTGAACTGTTTCGTTGTCAACGGGGTTAGGCCAGACATACCGCTTAATAAGGTCTTCAGGGGGGTTGGTCCGTTCTTTCTTGCCGATGTGGCCACAATTGCCGTGCTGATTGCCTTCCCGCAGATCGTGACTTGGTTGCCCCAAATGATGAATATGGGTTAATCGATCGATTTGGTCATGTTGGGGTCAGTGGTTTGAGCTCAGCAACAAAAAGCCGGCTGATTTCAAGCCGGCTTTTTGTTTGATCTTTCAGCATGGCATTTCTAGTTGGTCGACTCTTGCTGTGCTTTGGCTTGGGCAACGGCCATGGTTTGGGGTAATTCGACGCCATTTTTGACCGCCAACACTTCAGCCATGGCGCTGACAGCGATCTCTGCCGGTGTTTTGCTGCCAATGTACAAACCGATCGGGCCTTTTAGTCGGCTAAGGGATGCCTCGGTTTGATCAAAGTGCTCAATCATGCGTTTACGGCGTGCGGCATTGTTGGCTCGTGAGCCGATGGCGCCGATGTAAAACGCCTCGGTTTCTAGGGCCTCTAGCAGCGCTAAGTCGTCAAGTTTGGGATCATGCGTCAGCGCTAGAACACACGTGCGTCTGTCGGGCTTAAAAAGACGCACTGCGTCGTCAGGCCATTCGGTCATTTTGTTGACGTTGGTGGTGGTCCAGCCACTGGCATACTCTTCTCGAGGGTCACAGATGGTCACGGTAAAGCCACTAAAAATAGCCATGGTGGCGATGTATTCGCCGAGCTGTCCGGCACCGATGAGCAACATCCGATAGGCCGGTCCAAAGGTGTTGGTTAGTGTCGAATCGTTGATCTTTAAGCTCGAGACAGTGCCTGTTGGTGTTAACGTCACCTCACCTGTGGCGATGTCGGTGTGTCGTTGCATCAGCTGACCACTCTCTAGCGAAGTGACTAATTCACTGAGTCGCCCAGCGTCTGGGTTGAACTCGAGTAGAAGCTCTAGGGTGCCGCCACAGGGCAAACCAAATCGGTGCGCCTCGTCAGCTGTAATCCCGTACTTCATGCGCTTGGGTGGGCCTTCGATAGCCATGGCAGGCAAGGAATTGATTTGGTCTGGGTTGGCAGGCTGTGTGAACTCACGAATCAAGTCGTCTTCGATGCAGCCGCCCGAGACCGACCCGACCACCGCGCCACTTTCGCACATGGCCATGATCGAACCCACAGGGCGGGGCGAAGAGCCCCAAGTGCGCGTGACGGTCACCAGTACCGCTTTTAAGCCTTGCGCACGCCAATCGCGTAGCCGTTGTAAAACGATGAAATCTTGATTTTGCATGGCGACATCCTCTGGCAGATAAAACGCAGTCAACTCATTTAATCACACCCGCGCATAGACCCTTAGTTGCCAGAGGCGCTGGCAAAGATAACCACTGCAACGGCCGCTGCAATTGCAATCCAGAGCCAACGGGGCACACCGCTTGAGGCTGTCGGTTTGTTCGTCGATTGCGTTGTTGTGGCGGGCTCAGCCGCAACACCAGATGCGCCTTGCACATCGGCAGGCGTCGTTTGTTGATCAAGCGCCTTCTCGAAACGCTTGAAGAAATCATCGGCCATTGATTTGGCTGCGCCGTCGATAAGGCGTTGGCCAAGCTGAGCCAATTTACCGCCGATCTGAGATTCGACGGTGTACTTCAACTCAACGCCTTGATCGTTTTCAGTTAGTGCCACATGTGAAACGCCTTTGCCGTGGCCGGCCACGCCGCCTTGCGCCTCAAAGTTCAGGGTGTAGCGTTCGGGGGGCTCAATATCAGAGAGGGTAACTTTACCCGTGAATTGGGCCGAAACCGGTCCGATTTTGATTTGAGCAGCAACCTTATAGACGTTGTCCGACTCCAATTCAAACGACTGGCACCCAGGAATGCATTGTTTGAGGATTTCTGGGTCGTTTAAGGCCGCCCATGCTTGTTGTGCAGTGGCTGAAAGTTGTCGACTACCTTGCATTTGCATGATCGTGTTCCTTTGAGGTGTTGTGCTTAACGAACCCGCTCAAGCAATTTTTTTAATGCCCGTGCGAGTGCGGCTAGGTGCGAAAGATTGTGTATGGCCAGCATCTGATCCACATGCCGATGTAGCACTTGGGCGCCTGCGGCCAGCGGTTGATAGCCATCGTAACGCAACAGTGGGTTTAACCAAACCGTTGCACGCGCTTGCCGACTAATCCAACCAAGGTGCTCAGAAAGGACTAACGGGTCGCCAGTGTCCAGACCATCAGTAATCAGCAGCACGACGGTGCGATGACCAATGATGTGTTGTGCGTGTTGATCACGAATGGTTTGGAGTGCTTGGTCCATACGGGTGCCACCGCCATAGTCGGTAATCAGCGCATTGGTTAGTGCCAGCAACTGATCCGTATCGTTGTATCGGAAAGCGCGGTTAAGGTCAGTTAATTCAGTCCCAAAAGCATAGACTGATCGCACGGTGTGTCGGGTCGCTTGATGCAAGAAAGCCAGCATCAAGCGGGCGTAACGCTGCATCGAGCCCGAGACATCAACCAAGACCAAAAGTGGCAAAGGGTTTGGCCGACGTTTTAAAAATGGCAATGAAAGCACATCGCCGTCGTGGCAAGTGGCCTCTCGCATCAGCCGGGACCAATCCAATTGATCGCCATGAGTGGCGTGACGCCGCCGCCTAGCGGCAACCTTGGGCAAAGTCATCGGGATTTCGCGAATCAGTTGTTCGACTAATTTGTATTCGCTGGCATTCAGACTTTCAAAATCGGCATGCTGCAGTCGGTTGATGGCACTGGCCGACATGGCTGCGTCGAGTTCAATTTTTTCTTCACGGTCATTTTGTTTGTGATTTTTGTTGATTCTTGGAACTTGCAGTGCTTCTTGTGCGCGGGCGCTGCGCGAAGGGCCCGGTTTTGGGGCTTTGGCCTGGGGCAATAGTTGAGCCAACAATTGCTTGGCAACGTCAGGATTTTTGAAATAAGCCTCAAACAAGTCTAAAAAAACCTGACGATCTTGTTCTTTGCTCACAAAAACGGTTTCTAGCGCCAAGCGTACGTCCTCTCGGCGACCAATGTCTATCAAGCGTAGGGCTTGTTGTGCCAAGCTGATGCGCGCGCTGTCAACGGCGAGTCCTGCTCGGCGCAACATGCGACCAAACCCCACCACGTTATCGGCTAGTTTGCCCGCGCGAGCATCACCTAACATCACGCCCATTTCTAACCTGTCGCCAATAGGTCCGTCAGAAGCGGTGTGAGTGCCGCGACGTCATCGCGCTGTTTAAAAAGCACACCAGCAGTCCCTTCGATGACTTCTGGATCAAGCGAGAGCGTGTTCAATGCCACCAACGCTTTGGCCCACTCAACACTTTCAGCGATGCCAGGCGCTCGGCTAAAAGCGTCTTGAAAAGGTGGGTGACGCAATCGTTGGATAAATTCGGTGATTTGCTCACTCAGTTTCTCGGAAATGTTGGGTACTTGTTGCCGAACGATAGCAAGTTCTCGGTCTCGGTCTGGGTATTGCACCCAGTGGTACAGACATCTGCGTTTGACCGCGTCGTTCAAATCACGGGTGCGGTTACTGGTGAGAATCGTCAAGGGTGGGGTTTCTGCCTTGATGGTGCCCAACTCAGGAATAGTGACCTGATATTCGCCCAAATATTCCAACAGGAATGCCTCAAACGGTTCGTCAGCGCGGTCAACCTCATCAATCAGTAATACGGCACCAGGCACAGGTGTGTGCAGCGCTTGCAGCAGGGGTCGTTTGATGAGGTAGTGGGGTTGGTAGACCTCGCGTTCGATTTCTTCGGGCGTTCGCAGCGCTTGTGCTGCACGCAGGTGTATCAATTGGGCGGCATGGTTCCATTCATAGAGGGCATCACGCTGCTCTAGGCCGTCATAGCATTGCAGGCGGATAAGATGGCGTCCAGTCATCAGTGCCAATGCTTTAGCCAACTCGGTTTTACCGACACCAGGATCGCCCTCAAGCAACAGAGGACGCCCGAGGCAAATGGCCAGGTGCACCGAGGTGGCCAAGGCGCGGTCAGGCAGATACCCGACCGCCTCTAAAGAGGAAATAACGTCACTGACCGTCTGAGTTACGCCTTGCTGCGACAATCAGCCCCCCTGACCCAAAGCGGTGGTGACCGCTTTTTGGGTTTGAATTTTGATCAAGTGAGCACGGTAGGCCGCACTCGCATGAAGATCGCCGCTGAGCTCACTGTCATCGACCACCACAGACTTGATGGCCGCAGGGCTGAAATCAGCATTTAGGGCAGATTCGAGCCCTTCATGACGGAACACGCCATTGCCAGCGCCGGTGATGGCAACTCGAACGCCTGATGACGTTTGGGCCACAAACACCCCTACCAAGGCATAACGCGAGGCGGGTTGTTTGAACTTGGCATAGGCAGACCGTTTGGTCATCGGAAAGCGAATGGCCGTGATGATTTCATCGGGCTCCAGTGCGGTGGCATACAGCCCTTGAAAAAAGTCGTCAGCAGCGATTTCACGGCGATTGGTTTTGATGGTCGCATTCAAGGCCAAAACCCCACTTGGATAGCAAGCGGCTGGGTCATTGTTGGCCACAGAACCACCGATCGTACCCATGGCACGCACCTGCTTGTCTCCAATGCCACCAGCCAAATGGGCCAGACCGGGAAGTTTTTGAGTCACCAGTGCGTTGGTAGCCACTTCCTGATGGCGGGTCATGGCGCCGATGATCAATCCATCACCATCTTCACATATCCCAGCCAGGCTCGAAAGCGCACCGAGATCAATCAGGGTTTCCGGTTGGGTCAAGCGTTGCTTCATTGAAGCCAGCAAGGTTTGGCCACCCGCAAGCAATTGTGCACCGTCTGCGACTCTAGCGGCCGCTTGATCGACCGACTCAGCGCGAGCATATTCAAATTGATACATGTGTTGTTCTCCTGTTATGCCTTAGCCGACTGAATGGCCTGCCAAACGCGCAGTGGTGTCGCTGGCATGTCAATGTCTTTAACGCCCAAAGGCGCGAGGGCATCGAGCACGGCATTGATCACCGCTGGTGGCGAGCCAATGGCACCGGCTTCACCGCAGCCTTTGGTGCCCAATGGGTTAGTGGTGCAGGGGGTGCAGACATGCCCGATTTTGAATTCAGGAAAATCATCGGCACGCGGCATGGTGTAGTCCATGAAAGAACCGGTTATCAATTGCGCCGTCTCACGATCGTAGACGCAGTTCTCCAATAATGCCTGACCAATACCCTGGGCCAAGCCGCCGTGCACCTGGCCTTCGACAATCATGGGATTGATGATAGTGCCAAAGTCGTCCACCGCACAGAACCGGTCGACCCGGGTCTCACCGGTTTCAGGGTTGATCTCCACTTCACAGATGTGAGTGCCCGCTGGAAATGTAAAGTTGGTCGGGTCATAAAAAGCGGTTTCATTCAAACCCGGTTCAAGGGTCTCGAGCGGGTAGTTGTGTGGCACATAAGCGGTGAGTGCGATTTGCGCAAAAGGGATGCTCTTGTCGGTGCCCTTGACAGTAAATTCACCATTGGCAAAGTCAATGTCAGTGTCGCTGGCTTCAAGTAAATGGGCCGCAATCTTTTTGGCTTTCGCCTCAATCTTGTCGATCGCACGCATGATGGCCGAGCCCCCCACTGAGATTGAGCGCGATCCGTACGTGCCCATTCCAAATGGCACCCGGCCGGTGTCACCATGAACAATATCGACGTTCTCAACAGGAATGCCTAAGCGTGCCGCAACCACTTGTGCAAACGTGGTTTCGTGTCCTTGACCGTGGCTGTGTGAGCCAGTAAAGACGGTGACGCTGCCTGTGGGGTGAACCCGCACCTCACCGCACTCAAACAGTCCAGCACGTGCGCCAAGCGCACCGGCAATATTGCTCGGTGCCAAGCCACAGGCTTCGATATAGCTCGAGTATCCCATGCCGCGCAACATGCCTTTCGCTTCGCTGGCTTTGCGCCTAGCGGCGAAACCGGCGACATCAGCCAAGGCCATGGACTTGTCCAAGCACTGGGGAAAGTCACCCGTGTCGTATTGCAAAGCCACAGGCGTCTGGTAAGGGAACTCAGTGATGAAGTTACGGCGACGAATCTCGTCTTGGCTTAGCCCAAGCTCCCAACCGCAGCGACTAACGATGCGTTCGAGCAGGTAGGTGGCCTCAGGACGACCCGCGCCTCGGTAGGCATCAACCGGTGCGGTGTTGGTGAACCAAGCGTCAACCTCAACATAAACCTGGGGTGTTGTGTACTGCCCAGCCAAAAGCGTGGCGTAAAGAATCGTTGGGATGGCTGTTGAAAACGTAGATAGGTACGCCCCAAGATTGGCGTCAGTGTGAACCCGAAACGCCAAAAACTTGCCGTTCTGATCCATGGCCATTTCGGCATGTGTGACGTGGTCGCGACCATGGGCGTCTGACAAGAAGGCTTCAGATCGGTCGGCCGTCCATTTGATGGTGCGATTCAGTTTTTTGGCGGCCCAAGTGACACAAACGTCTTCAGCGTAGAGGTAGATTTTGGAGCCAAAACCACCGCCCACATCGGGTGCAATCACACGCACCTTGTGTTCAGGCAAACCCATCACAAAGGCCGTTAAAAGCAGGCGTTCAACGTGCGGGTTTTGATTGGCCACGTAGAGCGTGTATTCATCGCTTGCGCGGTTGTAGCAACCAATGGCTGCCCGTGGTTCCATGGCGTTGGGCACCAAGCGGTTATTCACCAGATCGATTTTGGTGATGTGTGCGGCTTTCTCAAAAGCGGCATCCACTTGTGCTTTATCGCCGATAGACCAGTTGTAGCAATGATTGTCAGGCGCTTCGTCATGGATGGTTGGCGCGCCGCTGACTTTGGCATCACGAACATCGGCCGTGGCCGATAGCACGTCGTAATCGACGGCCACCAATTCAGCGGCATCGCGCGCCTGCTCAAGCGTTTCAGCAATGACCATGGCGACGTGATCGCCGACATAGCGCACTTTGCCATTGGCCAAAATCGGGTGCGGTGGCTCTTTCATGGGCTCACCGTCGGTGCCCGTGATTAACCAACCGCAGGGCAAACCGCCGATCTTGTCTTCAGCCACATCATGACCGTCATAGATCTTGATGACGCCCGGTGCGGCGAGTGCCGCGGTTTTATCAATCGACTTGATGATGGCGTGAGCGTGTGGTGAACGCACAAAAAACGCGTGCACCAAATTGTTCAGCTGTATGTCGTCGGTATATTGTCCGGCACCGGTTAAAAAGCGAACGTCTTCCTTGCGTAAAACCGATTCGCCGATGTGTGGCAGATTTGCAAAATCATTTGATCCCATGACTGACTCCTTGTTTGGTTCAGGCTTTCATTTGGGCGGCGCCCTGTTGGACGGCCTTGATGATGTTTTGGTAGCCGGTGCAGCGGCACAGATTACCTTCAAGAAGCTCACGAATTTCTTGTTCGCTCGCCTCTGGATGCTTGTTGCAGAGATCAACCGCACTCATCACCATGCCTGTGGTACAAAACCCGCACTGCAAGCCGTGGCAGTTTTTGAAGGCCTCTTGCATGGGGTGCATGGTGCCGTCCTCGGTTTGCAAACCTTCGATGGTGGTGATGGTAGCGCCAGCTACTTGGGCCAACAGCACATTGCAGGACTTGATCGCATCACCATTGACCAGCACAGTGCAAGCGCCACACTGAGCCGTGTCGCAACCCACATGGGTGCCGGTTAAATGCAGATGCTCTCTGATGGCCTGAACGAGTAAGGTATTGGGTGCCGCTTCAATGGTTCGCGTTTTACCGTTGACCGTGACTTCGGTTTTCATGCTTGTCTCCTCTTGAACTGCCTGACTTAGAATTCTTTTAGGTCATGCTAGAGGAGAACGATGGAATCTTCAATCCATAACAGCGTGTTTATGCCTAGGGATTACACCCACCAAGGTGATCTGACAGCGAACTAGGGTGTTAATTTAACGAGCTGCTTGCCAAAGTTTTCACCCTTGAGCATACCGACAAAGGCGGCAGGCGCATTTTCGAGTCCGTGTGCGATTGATTCGCGAAACTGTAACTGACCACCCAAGACCCTAGCACGCAGTTGTTCGCGTATGGCGGGCCACGTTTGGGGTTTGTCAGAGACGATAAAGCCCTGCAGTTTGATTCGATTAATCAGTATCGAGCGGATGGTGTGGTGACCATAGGGTGCGCGATTGAACTCTGAAACCATCCCACACAGCGCGATGCGAGAAAACGGATTCATGTGGGTCAGCAGCGCTTCAAAAATCTCGCCACCGACGTTTTCAAAGAGGCAGTCAATGCCTTGCGGCACGGCTTGGGCCAGTTGTTGTTTGAAGTTTTCGGCGCGGTGATCAATGCAAGCATCAAAACCCAGCGTGTTGACGACGTAGTCGCACTTGGCGGCACCGCCCGCAATACCTACCACGCG
>Ga0213861_10000318_pt1 | contig 41358 bp, 42 predicted proteins | sample PICome_4_FD_160110 | JGI IMG/M metagenome (GOLD analysis project Ga0213861, IMG submission 160110) | Coastal seawater microbial communities near Pivers Island, North Carolina, United States - PICO131 | ecosystem: Environmental > Aquatic > Marine > Coastal | place: USA: North Carolina... | reverse complement strand
CGCTCATGTGGGAAATATGCGTACTTTTCTGGTGACGGACTTGATCGCCCGGACTTTGCGTTATGAGGGTCTTCGGACAATTGTTGTTCAAAACATCACTGACGTGGGGCACATGGCCGATGACACCGGTTTGGGAGACGGCAATGAGTCGCTTCCTGGCTCACAGGACAAAATGCTGGCCGAGTCTGAAAAAACGGGAAAATCCGCACTCGATATTGCCCGGCACTTTGAAAGCGCATTCCACCAAGACCTGTCCCGACTCAACATCTACCCTGCCGATCACTACCCCAAGGCCAGCGAGTCGATTGACTCGATGATTACCCTGATTCAAAAATTGATCGATAGTGGCAATGCCTATATTGGAACTGATAATTCCGTCTATTTCTCTGCTGAGTCATTTCCCAGCTACGGGGCATTGAGTGGAAACAAACTTGATTCACTTCGTCCCGGTCACAAATTCGATGCCGAAGAAAATGAATCAGCGAAAAAGTTTCATGCTGATTGGGCTTTGTGGAAGTCAGCGGGCGAGAATCGGACCCAGCTCACCTGGGAAACTCCTTGGGGACGCGGGTTCCCCGGCTGGCACACCGAATGCAGTGCAATGAGTTTGGATTTGCTGGGTGAGAGCATTGACATTCACACGGGGGGAATTGACCTTCGATTCCCCCACCACGAAGACGAGCGAGCGCAAAGCAATTCGGCGACTTCTGGTGACGGCAAGTCCGGTAACCATGAAGTGGTGCGCCATTGGGTTCATGCTGAACACCTACTTTTTGAAACCCGAAAAATGAGTAAGTCCTCAGGCAATGTCGTTCTCGTACAGGACGTTATTGATCGCGGTTACGACCCACTTGCACTTCGCTTAGCATTTATGCAACACAAATACCGCAGTCAAATGAACCTCACGTGGGAGGTAATCGAGTCCTCCCAGGAACTCCTTGACCGCTGGCGCCACAAAGTGAATATTTGGTCCCAAAGCGATTCACAGGCGATGGATCAATCCGTCGTAGACGAAATTTCAGGGTACTTTTCTCAGGATCTCAACACCCCGATGGCAGTAAACGCCCTGCGGACCTTGGAGAAAAGTAGTGACATAAGTGACGGGGCCAAGTTCGAGATATTTGCCCACCTTGACTCACTTTTTGGCTTAGACCTGGCCCGTGAAGTGGGGAAGGATCTCAATCCGACAACGCAAATTCCCACGGAAGTTTCCGAACTTCTTGAGCAACGCAATGCCGCCCGAAGTGCAAAAGATTGGGCGTTGAGCGACGAACTACGAGATCAAATTGCAGGTTACGGATTCACTGTTGTGGATACAAGTGATGGTGCTCACCTCGAGCCAACAAAAAGTTAGTTGGCTGGGAATTAGTTGGCTGGTTTTTTAGGTTTGTCGGGCTTGGGCCTAGCCGAAGCACTTTCCGACGCCGAGGGACCGGGACTGTTGTTGTCAAACTCAGCGCCCTCTGGATCAAGAATGTCGGGTTTCGGCTTCTTCTTCTTGCACACCACCTTGGGACCTGCGTTGTAAATCGTGGTCATCGGCTCCCGAATAACCTCTTCACCGTTGTTGATAAAAACTCGATCCACGGTGATGGTGAAACCCTCGATCCCCGCCTGAGGTGTGCACTGCTTGTTAGTCATCACTATTTTTTTGGGTTGCTTGATATTCACCCTCTCGCCAAAGTCAGCTTCAATCGAGTCGTATTGACGTGTCCCCCAAAAAGTAACTTTCATTGAACTATTTGTCATTTTTGTCTTGATGAGAACCGCATTCGGAGAATCATTGGTGAATTTCATATCAAAAACTCCCCAAGCAACCGTTGCCTCAAGGCCAGGTTGGTAACGAGAGATATACAGTGAATGAGCCCTGGTGTCCGTGCGTTCCATTCCCGCAAAAAACGCAGCCGTCCACACTGCGGTTGTCGCAGCTGAGACCCCTCCACCAAGAGCATCTTCAAATACTCCCCCTGGGCCAATGATTGTCCCGACCGTGTAACCATTTTTGACAGTGCGTTCTTTGATCGTGTCATTCATTGAAAAAGTCTCACCAGGCATCAGGATTTTGTTATTTACGTACTCTGCAGCTTGCCCAATATTGGTAACCCGATAGGGGGCATAGACAAATTTTTGTGTGAAACTCGAGAGTTTGTCATTGATGCCTAGCTGCTGCGCCTCAGCAGTTGTGAGTTCGGGGTCACGGGTACCTAAGGGTACAGAAACATTGCGATCGTTTTCCGGGGCCGACAAGACTCCCAGTACAGCTGTGGCCAGTTCTCCGTCTGAGACCCCGCTGCCCACAACCGAAGGAACAACAACGGGACTCCCGTTTACAATTTTGAAACTCGCATTGCGCCCAGGCTGTTCCGCGCGCTTAAGTTGGTTTGCAATCGATGCGTGAAGGATTGCCCCATCAAGTTCGGGTGACAACTGGCTTCCCTGGGTCGTAAATGACAATGCTCGAGCTATCGTCTCTGGAGGAATTGTGGCGGTTATCTCACCAACGGAAACATTGACGGGATTAGCAACTGCCTGCTCGGCCAGTTTCTCTGCATTGAGAGCATCGGTTGTGGAGACTCTCGGTGGTGTGACCTTCAGGGGAGCCGTGATCGTGGAACGGGTTTGAGTGACCGCCGAAATAAGTTGGGCGCTTAGCGCTTCCTGGTCAACCTCAAGGCCGTCGCTTCCTTGTGCCAATGTGATCTTGTTCTTAGTTACAGAGAGTTTAGGTTCAATTGGATTGAGGTTAACTACATCAGCGATTGAAGCAACTGAATCGGTAAGTGCACTCTGGTCCACTGTAATGACGGGTTCAATGTCATGAGATCCGATGAGATCGGTGACCACCCGCAATGGGTTGAAACCTGAATTTGTCGCCTGTGCGACTGTTGCTTGCGCATCAAGTGTTATCCCTGCTGCGCGGGGACGCACCTCGAAAACCTGATCTCCGACTGAAATCTCGAGTTTGCGGTTGACTTTCGCGCCCAGGGATTCTTCGAGCACATAAATTGCTTCGTCGGGGTTCATTCCACCGATCGCGACCCCTGAAACAGTCGTTCCGGGCCGCACTGAGTCATTGGTTGCAACAAAGATACCCATAAAAACGGCGATTACGGCCGCTATTCCAATCCCCACCAAGATAAGGATGCGTCGAGAAATCGCAGGCGTTGATGTCTGCTCACTCACGAAGAATCTCCACAACCGTTGGCTTCATATTTTGGCTACTAACAATTTTTTCAGTAACGACTTTTTGACACGAGGTATCTATGGTAAACACCGCGACCAGATCACCGTTAATGCGACATGCATACAAATTGATATCGGATTTTTCTTATTGCACAGAAACTGACGGCTCTGCCGTTCTTTTGGTTCCCTTTCGAATCTGAAATTCAACCGGGAGGGTTGCTGCGGCGGCACCGAGGACGATTCCCCCAAAGAGATAGACCATTTGACGCGCACCTGAACTGATCGCTAGGTCACCCGATGGAGAGTCGGCCGATAGCAATACGGTCGCAGCCAACCAGCAGGTGAAAAAGAGCCAGCCGGCCCAACGTGTTCCTGCGGCAACCGTTGCCAATCGAGTGAGAACGATGATCGCTATGAGAAGTAGAGCGGTCCCCCAAGGGATCACAACCACGAAATCGCCCACGGCAAGGACGAATCGTTGTGCCTGGACGAATGCCCCCGCCACCCCAATAGCGAAACCCATCAGGACAAAGCCCAGCAGAATCAGGACTCGCCGGAGTGGTTCAGACAAGGGTGAGGCCCTCAAATAAGTCGGTTTCCTTACCCGATTTCGGCAGGTCGCCTCGAACGAGTCGGAAGTGTTCCTCCGTGAAGATTTCGAGCCCTAGATTATTAGAAAGTGCGAAGAATCCACTATCTGTGCTCACCTGAGTTTTATGGGCGGTAAGGGCATCGAATTTCGCTTGGGTGAATCCCGATCCATCAATGACCGTAGTAATGATTGAGTCGTCTACTGCAAATGGAATGTCATCTGGATCCATGGTTGCGAATTCACTTTGGTCGCCGATTTCCTTCAACTTGGCGATTCCTGCAATGATCCGACTTTTCGGGAAAGCTGTCCAGTAGACCTTGGACACTGTCCATGCCTGGCCTAATTCAGGTTTAAAACTTGGACTTTCAGCCAATGCAGTTGCGTAGGTGGTGACCCGATGTGCCTGTATATGGTCCGGGTGGCCGTATCCACCGAAGTCGTCATAGGTTACGACAACCTGAGGCCGCACTTCACGGATGATCGCGACTAAATCAGTTGCAGCCTCAAGTAGGTCTGCGTTCCAGAAACAGTCTGGGCGCTTATTGCTGTCCACACCCATCATGCCGGAGTCGCGATATTTACCGGGACCACCCAAGAATCGAAAGTCAGTGACACCTAGGTGAGCCATTGCATCAGTTAGTTCACTGATGCGGTGCTCCCCCAATGAATCTGTCTGATCCGCAGCCAAATGAGTTAAATCAGGTACGAGTACTTCGCCTTCCTCACCCAGCGTGCAGGTCACCAGGGTGACCGAGGCGCCCTCGGACACGTACTTAGCCATGGTCGCCCCGGTTCCGATTGATTCGTCATCGGGGTGGGCGTGGACAATCAAGAGTCGGGCAGCAGAAGTCACCGGCTAAGGCTACCGGCCACCTGCCGTGCGGCATAGTTTGCACATGATCGAGTCATTTCCGCGGCAGAAGGCAGCGACCCGCAGTTTCCGCCTCGGGGCACCCCGCAGTTTTGCCCTAAAACCCACAGGCGACGTAATTCTGTTCCTGCGAAATACCACGGGAAGAACAGCAACCACAGATATTTGGCTCGCCGAAAAATCTCATTCGGGTTGGAGTGAACGTTGTTTGGTCAATTCAGCGCAACTTTCGGTCGGTGGGGAAATTCCGGCAGAAGAGTTGGCGAGAAGGGAGCGCATGCGGGAGGTCACCGAAGGGGTGACGGCCTACTCCACTGATGAAACCTTTACAAAAATTACATATGCACTCGATGGTGAGCTCTACCTACAGCCCTTACCCCAACAGTTGGGTGAAACGATCGAGGTTCCACAACTCATTAAGACCTGCGGTGGGTGCATTGATCCGCGGATAAGCCAGGACGGGAATCACATTGCCTTCGTCCGCGATGGCGCATTGTTCGCTGTCAATGTAAACACCAAAAAAGTGAACCGGCTTTGTGGTCCAACGGAGGACGAAGAAAATGTTTCGTGGGGACTCGCCGACTTCGCGGCAGCCGAAGAACTCGAACGGGTACGCGGATACTGGTGGGAAAAGGATTCGCAAAATCTTCTTGTTGAGAGAGTTGATGAGAGCGGGGTTGCTATCGCTTGGATTTCCGACCCTGCCAATCCGCTCAAGCCCGCGCGTGAACACCGATACCCATTCGCTGGTTCGCCTAATGCCGAAGTGTCTTTGCACCGAGTAAATCTCAACGGAGTTATTCAAGAAATCCCCTGGAATAAGGACACTCATCCATATCTAGTTTCCGTCAGTACATCTGGATCGGCACCGACTTTTTGTGTCCTTTCACGCAATCAACAAAATGTGGAGATTTTCTCCCTTCGCGGGTCAGCGCCAACGTCAATTCAAACAAGAATTGAAAGACCATGGCACACCGTTGCGTCCGGGGTGCCCACTCTCAACGATGCCGGGCAGTTAATTGAAATCCGACCACTGGACAATGTTTTTCGACTATGCGTCGATGGGGAAGCAATCAGTCCGGCGGACATTCAGGTCACGGGCGTTCTCTCGACTAACGGTGACATCACGTACACGGGACAAAGCGACACGACCAATCAGCACATTTACTCGACCCAAAAAGGCCAACTCGGACCACGTGAAAACAACGAATCATTGAACTCCGGTGTCCGCGAGGGAGACGTCATCGTCATTGCTCATTCTAATTTTGAGACAACCAAGGCTAACTACTCTCTTTTCAACGTCAATGATCCTGGCTCACCCGAATTTACGTTTACCAACAACGCGGAATCGCCACATGTGATTCCCAAGGTCACCGTGGAAACCACCGGGAGGAACAAACTCAGGAGTGCAATTATTTGGCCCGAAAATCACATTTCGGGAACAAAAATCCCTGTTATATGCGCACCCTATGGCGGTCCGCATCATGCACGCGTCATTGCTTCGGGACTGTCCTTTTGCTCGGATCAATGGTTGGCTAATCAAGGATTCGCACTCGTGATCACAGATAACCGCGGGACCCCTGGCCATGGGCCCGATTTTGAGTACAGCATTTCAACTGACTTAGCCTTCGTGGTCGTCCAAGATCAAGTGGACGCGCTCACCGAGCTTGGCGATAAGTACCCGGATCTTGATCTTGCTCGAGTAGGTATTCACGGTTGGTCATTTGGTGGATACCTTGCAGCTCTCGCCACCATCGAGCGACCAGACATTTTTCACGTGGGAATTGCAGGTGCACCAGTAACCGACTGGGCTTTGTACGACACGGCTTACACAGAACGCTATCTCGGTTTACCCGGTGAGAATTCAGCAGCTTATGAAGAAACATCTTTGATCAACCGAGCAAATAAATTAGAGCGACCACTATTAATTATTCATGGATTAGCCGATGACAACGTTCTCGTTGCCAATTCACTCAGGCTTTCAAGTGCATTATTAGCCGCGGGTAAAACCCACTCGTTACTTCCACTCTCGGGAGTCACCCACATGACCCCGCAAGAAATCATTGCCGAGAACTTGATGCTCGCCGAATTAGAATTCTTTCAGGAGCATCTGCAGTAAAAAGGTGAACTAGGCCTTTGCTTTGCGACCCGAACGTTGGCGCTCGCCGGCGTCCAAGATCACCTTGCGAATTCGGACCGCTGAAGGTGCGACCTCAACGCATTCGTCTTCACGACAGAATTCAAGTGCCTGCTCGAGGGAGAGTTGCTTGTGAGGAATCAGCGGAACCAAAACATCGGCTGAAGACTGACGCATGTTGGTCAGTTTCTTTTCCTTCGTAGGGTTCACGTCCATGTCGTCACTGCGGGAGTTAACGCCAACGACCATTCCTTCATAGACCTCGGTGCCTGGGCCAACAAACATCGTGCCACGCTCCTGCAAGTTTGCCAAAGCAAATCCGGTAGTCGGACCGGTCCGGTCAGCAACAAGTGATCCGGTTGGACGGGTACGTAATTCACCAAACCATGGCTCGTACTTGTCAAAAACATGGTGCAGGAGGCCGGTTCCACGGGTTTCGGTGAGGAATTCGGTACGGAAGCCAATCAGGCCTCGAGCAGGTACCAAGTAGTCCATGCGAACCCATCCGGTTCCGTGGTTGATCATTTGATCCATGCGGCCCTTGCGCAGTGCCATGAGTTGGGTGACAACGCCAAGGTAGTCCTCGGGGATGTCAACTGAAAGCCGTTCAACAGGCTCATGCAGTTTGCCGTCAATTACTCGGGTGACCACCTGAGGCTTGCCCACGGTCAATTCGAATCCTTCGCGCTTCATCATTTCAACCAGGATCGCGAGCTGAAGTTCACCACGACCTTGAACTTCCCAGGTGTCCGGACGCTCGGTGGGAAGAACACGAATCGAGACGTTACCAATCGTTTCAGCCTGCAAACGCTCTTTCACCATGTTGGCGGTCAATTTATTTCCACCACTACGACCAGCGAGGGGCGATGTATTGATACCAATTGTCATCGAGATTGACGGTTCATCCACGGTGATCACGGGCAGAGCAATGGGATTTTCTGGATCAGCCAAGGTGTCGCCGATCGTGATGTCGGGAAAACCAGCCACCGCAATGATGTCTCCGGGGCCAGCGCTGTCAGCTGGTACACGGGTAAGGGCTTCGGTCATTAGAAGTTCAACAACGCGCATCCGATTAACGGTTCCATCAGACTGAATCCAGGCAACCTGCTGGCCCTTGTTGATCGTGCCTTGATGAACGCGGCATAGTGCCAAGCGACCCAAATACGGGGATGCGTCCAAGTTGGTCACGTGAGCTTGCAGAGGCGCGCCCTCGGTGTAACTCGGTGCAGGAATCGTTTCGACCAGCGTGCGAAACAGCGGCTCGAGGTCTTCTTCCTCGGGCATCCCACCGTCGGCGGGACGGATCAAAGAGGCCCGGCCAGCCTTAGCACTTGTGTACACGATGGGAAATTCGATCTGGGACTCATTGGCATCAAGGTCAAGGAAAAGTTCATAGGCTTCGTCAACCACTTCAGCAATTCGTGAGTCAGGTCGATCAACCTTGTTGATAACGAGGACAACCGGCAGATTCTTTTGAAGAGCCTTGCGCAGTACGAATCGGGTCTGGGGCAACGGGCCTTCGGAAGCATCAACGAGGAGCACTACCCCGTCGACCATCTCTAATCCACGCTCAACCTCGCCACCAAAGTCGGCGTGACCGGGTGTGTCAATAATGTTAAAAGTCATACCTTCGGCTGGAGCAGATGGCCCCATGTAACGAACCGAAGTGTTCTTAGCCAGAATCGTGATGCCCTTCTCGCGCTCAAGGTCCATCGAGTCCATGACCCGGTCATTCACATCTTGGTTCTCGCGGAAGGCTCCGGATTGCCACAACATGGCGTCCACAAGGGTGGTTTTGCCATGGTCAACGTGGGCAATGATGGCAACATTGCGTAAATCTGAGCGGAAAGTCACTTGCGAAGACTAGGCCTTTATCACATTTCGATTTCACATGGGTGGCAAACGCTAGACTTTGGCGTGCTTTTGATTCGGCAACTTCCCGCGTACTCCGTGATCAAACTCGACCCCGCGGGCCCAAATCCTTCAATACCGTCCAAGACCGACTTTTGGTCGCTTTCTGTCTCCTATGACGAACTCTCGCTAGTGTGCATGGCCGACCAAGCGCCCACTGCCGGGGTGCTGGACCACTGTGATGACTGGACCGCCTTCCGGGTCGCGGGCACCATGGATTTCACCCTCACGGGGATAGTGGCCCGAATTTCACAGGTGCTCGCCGATGCAGAGTTGGGCATATTCGTCGTGAGCACTTTTGACACCGATTACATTCTCGTGAATCACAATGATGCTGCCTTGGCAGTTACCCATTGGCGTGAGTCCGGGATCGAAGTCATTGAACCCATCCACCAAACCGCTCGGCTTGATTTCATCGATATGAACTATGAACTAGAAGATGTCGCAAATAACAATCGTGACGGAAAATTGTGGGTTGACGACTACCCGACCGAAGGCGACCTGATGATCGCGAATCTTTCATTGCAAGCTGGAACGAAATCAGTATCGCAGGATTCCATGTTCTTCACTTTGCGATCACGATCAACTGGACTAGCGCTAGGTGGCATTGGTTTCAAAGGTGAACACCTTGACGGTGACTTTGGCACAATTGAGTGTCCCCCAATGGAGATTGGCTATGGCCTCGCCGAAAGCGTGCACGGACAAGGGTTCGGCACCGAAGCGGTAGCAGGGCTTATTGCAATCGCACGCGAAAGAGGAATGAAACAACTGTGTGCCAAAACTGATCTAGCAAATATGGCGAGCCAAAAAGTACTCGCACGTAATGGTTTTAACGAACTCTCCCGCTCGGAAACCGGGATTTGGTGGGGGTTGTCATTCCTTGATTGACAGGTAGTCGCCTAGCGAATCAAAGTAACTCTCCATGCCGGCCTGGGCTTGAATCGCGTCATGCTCTGGCAGGTCACCAAACTGGCTGAACTTCACCCAACTGCGAAAATCCTTGGCCTCAAATTCAATTCGAATGTTGTGGTGTGGGAGAGACATATCTCGTGCGTTGAACTCATCAACAGACTCCGTGTAGTACAACGTGTGTTCAAGTCGAGCATTCTCAACAACCTCCGTGTACTCACCGTAGAAGTAAGCCACCATCCCTGCTTCCGGAACATCAATCGCGACACTCCATGCTCCACCAACAAATACCTCAGATCGCATTGATCCGGGAACCACCGAATGCTGTGTTCCGTGGTACCACTCTTCCAAAGCAACGCTGTCCGTCCAGGCCGCCCACAAGATCTCCAACGGGATATCAAATTCACGCTCAACGCTGTACGCGGGTTGGTTGTTCATGTGTTTGCTCTTCCTTCATCTTGTTTGTAAAAACAATGCTGTTCAGTGGTCAATGCTATTCATCTTCGGAGGTCAGACGTCAAAGCGGAACTAGACCGTTTCGCTGTCCTGCGCCGCGTCATCAGTATTCCGTGTGCACATGCCCATTTTTTGGTGATGGATCAAAGCTACGAAATCCAGGATCGTAATCAGTAGACGCCTATCACAAGAGCCTCGCTACGCGGAAGTTCTTAGTGGTTCGAGGGCGGCCAGGATGAGATCAAGACCGAACATGAACTCCTCGGCCGGGTCATAGCCTGCAGCGACGAGCGCCGCCGCGGATTCGTTGAGGTAGGGAAACTCAGCGGGTAGAAGTTGTGGCAAGTAGACGTCGGTGATCATGTTGTTCAGTTCATCTGCGGTGTCGAACGGGAGGTTGGCTTCCTGCAGAGCAAAACCGAAGACATAGCTGTCGAGCAGCCAGTTGGCGTGCGTCGCCATTAAGATCGAAAAGCCCGCTTTTCGCAGGCACGCAATAACCGCCTCGTGGTGACGCAGGTTTGCTGGACCTGGCGAGGTCCGCGACTCCAAGAGCCCAATCGCCCAGGGGTGACGCACAAGAACCTGCCGGGCGGACACGGCCCGCATTCTCATGGCCGACTGCCAATCGGTGTCATCGAGGGGGAGTTCGATCTCCTCGAAAACGATATCGATCATGGCGTCCAGCAATTCCTCCTTGCTCGCCACATAGTGGTAGAGCGACATCGCACCGGCGCCCAGTGCGCCAGCAAGCCTGCGCATGCTCAGCCCGTCGACTCCCTCATGGTCGGCCAGTCGAATAGCTTCGACCACCACGCGCGCCTTACTCAGTCCCGAATCCGATGAGACCTGGCGTTTTTTCCTAGCAGCCACGGGTTACCTCGCTCACTTGACTGACTTGACAATCCTGTAGAGAACCAGCATAGTACACCGTACGACGTACAGTGTACGAAAAAGAACCGCCACCCTGGTGGACGGGCCGCTCCTGCCGAAAGAAGAAACGATGACCGCGCGAACGAACAGTCCTAGAATTCTTGAGAATCCGCAGATCCCCGTGCCGGCCAAACTCGCTGCCGCATGGACCAGCTTCATGTTCCTTTACATATACGTCGATTACTACCATCTCTATAAGCCTGGCATCCTCGATGACATCCAGGTCGGAATCGTTTTCGAGTTCAACATAAGTCCGATGTTGTTGACCGGCTTCCTCGCACTAGTAGCGATCCCGGCCCTGATGGTGGTTCTTTCCATGACACTCCCTGCCCGCGTGAACCGCACCACGAATCTCATTGTGGCATCGCTGTATATCCCCGTCACGGTATTCAACGCGGCAGGGGAGTCTTTGGACTGGGCCTCGTTTTACGGCCTCTCCATTGGAATTGAGGTGCTACTCCTGGGCTTCATCCTGCGCACTGCCGGGACCTGGCCTCGAAAGCCCACAGTCCCACTCGCCCCCGAAACGACCGTCCTTCCATAGTAGATATCCACATGCATGCGCCTTTTAGAGGACTACTCGTGAAACCTGCATCCATCGAAGTCAGACGTTGAAGCGGAACTCAACCACGTCGCCGTCGGCCATGACATAGTCCTTGCCTTCTATCCGGACCTTGCCCCGAGCCTTTGCCTCACTCATGGAACCGGCATCCATCAAGTCAGCGAATGAAACCACTTCAGCCTTGATAAATCCTTTTTGGAAGTCGGTGTGAATAACACCAGCGGCCTCGGGTGCAGTGGCATTTCGTGGGATCGTCCAAGCGCGAGCCTCTTTGGGGCCCGCGGTGAGGTAAGTCTGAAGGCCCAAGGCGTCAAAGCCAACCCGCGCCAAAGCTTTGAGCCCTGACTCGGTTTGGCCAACTGACTGGAGGAGTTCCAATGCTTCTTCATCGGACATCTCAACTAATTCGGACTCAATTTTTGCATCCAAGAAAACAACTTCAGCCGGGGCGACAAGTTCCGTCATCTCTTTACGGAAGTCGGCATTGGATAACTCTGCCTCGTCCGCGTTGACAACATAAACGAATGGTTTTGCCGTGAGAAGGAATAATTCGCGAATTGGTTCCGAATCAAAACCCACACTGAACAAAGTCTTGCCGGAGTTAAGAATCTCTTGGGCTTTCTCAGCAGCTTCCAGCACTATTGCCTTGGACTTATCAAGGCGCAACTCTTTCTGCAAACGAGGAATCGCCTTTTCAAGTGATTGCATGTCCGCAAGGATTAGTTCGGTGTTGATCGTCTCCATGTCCTCTTTGGGTGAGACGCGACCTTCGACGTGGACAACGTCGTCGTCGGTAAATGCGCGAAGCACCTGGCAAATCGCGTCGGACTCACGAATGTTGGCGAGGAACTTGTTTCCAAGACCCGCACCCTCTGAGGCACCCTTAACAATTCCAGCAATATCAACGAACGTGACACTTGCCTGAATGATTTTCTCAGAGCCAAAAACTTTGGCGAGGTCAGAAAGCCTGGGGTCAGGGACACCAACAACACCAGTGTTCGGCTCAATAGTTGCGAAGGGGTAGTTCACGGCAAGGACATCATTCTTTGTCAATGCGTTAAAGAGGGTTGATTTACCCACATTGGGCAGGCCGACGATTCCTAGAGTTAATCCCACTCCCGTACTTTATTCAGTGCTGACTTCTGTATTTACTGACCCCAAGAGTTTGCTCATTAAATTACAAGAAATTCATGAACTACTTTGGACGGTCGTTTGAAATGTCGGTCTGCCATGTCAGTATCGGAGTGTGGATTCAGTGGCACTTCTCATCGCGGCAATTGCACTCGTATTTTTGGGCATCGGATTTGGATATTTCCTCGGATCACGGGGAAATCGCTCCTCCGGTGTTCCAGAGCTTGAATCTGGGTTAACTTCCCTCTCTGACGCAATAGACCGCATCACCAACTCGGTCTCTGCCCAACAAGTTTCCTCAGCGGCGTCCTCCGCTGCACTTCGTGCTGAACTCACCGTTTCCATCGCTAACCAATCAGAGAGTCTCCTGCGATCAGTCTCCGAAGTGAAAACCCAAGCCCAGCAACTTAGTTCTGTGCTGAGCCGATCGGGTGCCCGTGGGCAATGGGGTGAAATGGAACTCACTCGTCTGGTTGAAGCAGCCGGCATGATCAACCGGGTTCATTTCCTTGACCAAAACACCATTGACAGTGCACAAGGCCGGTTGCGCCCCGACCTTCAGGTGATGCTGTCAAACGGACGTTGCATTTTGATTGATGCGAAAACGCCCATGGATTCATTTCTTCGAAGCGCCGGAAATCTTTCGGAAGAAAGCATTGATGCTCTCATGAGTGCACATGCTGACGCGGTGATTCGACACATTGAACAACTTGGCAGAAAAGCTTATGGCGCGGAAGTTCAGGAGGCCATCGACTTTGTCGTAATGTTCCTGCCCTCGGAAGCATTGCTTGAAGCGGCACTTCACCAACGGCCCGATCTCCTTGATTTTGCATTCAGCAGAAACATTGTTCCCGCTACACCGACAACATTGTTTGCATTACTCCGCGCAGTATCACTAGGTTGGCAGAATAGTGACATGGTTGAGCAGGCGGAAGAAATCTCCCGTCTCTCCCAAGAAATGTATTCGCGACTTGACGTGGTGCTCAGCCATTTTGCCAGCTTAGGAAAGTCCTTGGGTGCGGCTGTTGGCCACTACAACAGCACGGTTGGATCCATTGAAACCCGGCTACGGCCAACCGGTCGTGCTCTGACTGACCTTGGGGTTCGCGGTGTGAAAAATGAGAGCGAGCTTTCCGCGACGCCTGGCCTCCAAGCGTTCGCCTCCAACCTCTCTGAATCAGATTCGGTAACCTAATCCTGTGAACGATCAACCAGGCCAGGAATATGAGGCGCTCTTTCGCCCAGACGAGCCTGCAGCAGAGCCAATTCCAGCAGAGGTAATGCCCAATGCAGTTGGTCCAGTTGAGACAGGACGAGTGTTTAAAAGTCAAGGGGTCCAAGGCAACGAGGAAGCATTGCTTGCCCTTCCCACCGGTCGAACCAGTAAATTGCGAACCCTTGAGCGGGTCAGTACCCCGGCTCAAGCTGAACACGTCAGCCAAGGTGGGATCGCATTACATGCACCGGTCCCAGATCGAACCGGACACATACCAGCACCCATGGCTCCCCAAGAGGAGCGCGTTTATTCAAATGGCCGCGGAGCAGTTTTCGGATCCTTGAGCGCACTGTGGATCTACGGAATCACGATCGGTCTAACCCTGGTTTTTGGGCTGCTTGACGTACTAATTTTTGGTGGCGAACCGGGCGCATTTACAGGTGTTGGGCTGCTGGGCGTATCCATCTTTATCAGCCTAGCCGTCCGTTCACAAGACGATTCACAAGCAATTTTTGCCCCGGCAATTGCATTTTTTGTCATGGCCGTAACTGTTGGTCAAATCAATATCACTGACACTTCACTCATCAATAGATTCGTGAGTGTGTTCTTTATTCTTGGGAACAACTGGTTCTGGGTGATTGGTTCAACCATCATCGCGCTTGGCATAGTGGCGTTTCGCCGCAGATCCTTGCGATAGAAACAGAGTTCACTTCATCCCGCTAAATCACTGGGCTGAAAATTACTGAGCTGACGCCGCCTTGATATCGCGTCGCAATTCCGGCGGGAGCGCGAACATCAATGTTTCTTCAGCGGTTCGCACTTCTTCACAGTCATTGAAACCGTGCTCGGCCAACCACTGGAGTACTTCATTTACGAGAAGTTCCGGTACCGATGCTCCACTTGTTACACCGACAGTTGAAGCGCCTTCAAGCCATTCGATTTCCAATTCACGGTAACTGTCAACGCGGTAGGAAGACTTCGCACCCGCATCCAGTGCAACCTCAACGAGTCGAACTGAGTTTGAGGAGTTACCAGAACCAACCACAATGACCAGATCACACTGCCCCGACATTGCTTTCACCGCGGTTTGACGATTTTGGGTTGCGTAACAAATATCATCACTTGGCGGACTCGCCATTTCTGGGAATCGCTCCTTGAGAACATCGACGGTTTGAATTGTTTCGTCAACCGACAGTGTCGTCTGGGAAAGCCAAATGAGTTTTTCCGGGTTATTCACTTCCAAATTACGTGCTTCTTCTGGGTTCTGCACCAAAGTAATTGAATTGGGGGCCTCCCCCATCGTTCCTTCGACTTCTTCATGGCCAGCGTGTCCAATCAGGATAATGTCTAATCCTTCATTTGAGAAACGTCTTGCTTCAGCATGCACCTTAGTTACCAACGGGCAGGTTGCATCAATGGTCTTGAGTGAGCGTTCGGCAGCTTCAGCGTGCACACTCGGGGCAACTCCGTGGGCGGAGAAAATAACTGTCGAACCCTCGGGAACAACATCAAGTTCCTCCACAAAAATAACGCCGCGCTCCTGCAGGGACTCAACGACGTACTTGTTATGAACAATCTCTTTGCGAACATACAGCGGCGCACCATATAGATCCAGCGCCTTCTCAACGGTGAGTATGGCGCGATCAACTCCCGCGCAATACCCACGGGGGGCCGCCAAAAGAACTTTTTTTGTCGAAGCCATACCTCTATCGTAGGCCCTTAACTTAGACAGAGCCGCTTTCCCCGCCTAGGCTGCGCAGGTGGCCTTAGAGACTTCGGAGCAATCACCCGCATCAGTGCGCGTGATCTCACAGTTACTCACGGACTACATCAATCGGTTGAGCTCCATTTGGATTGAAGGACAGGTCGCGCAGTATCGGGTACGACCGGGTGCCAGCGTGCAGTTCCTCACACTCCGTGACACGGATGCGCAATTTTCACTAAAAGTCATGGTGAACTCGGGACTTATCGGCGCAATGGACCCGCCGTTGGCCGAGGGACAACGAATCATTATTTATGGTCGGTGTGATTTTTGGGCCAAGCAAGGGTCACTACAAATAGTCGCCCGTGAGATTCGAGCTGTCGGACTTGGGGAATTGCTGGCTCAACTAGCCGCACTGAAAGAGAAACTGGCCGCCGAAGGGCTTTTTTTACCTGAACGAAAAAAACTACTGCCTTTCCTACCAAAACGAATAGGGCTGATCACCGGGCGTCAAAGCGATGCAATGCATGACGTTCTCACAATCACGAAGGATCGATGGCCTGGCGCAGACTTCGAAATTCGAGAAGTCGCCGTGCAGGGAGTCAGTGCCGTCGGCGAAGTTACTGCCGCGCTTAAGGAACTAGATCTTCTCAAACTTGATGTGATCGTGATCGCTCGAGGAGGTGGCAGCATGGAAGATTTGCTGCCATTCAGTAATGAAGCATTAGTCCGAGCCGTTAGTTTGGCAACTACGCCAATCGTTAGCGCAATTGGACATGAGCAGGACACCCCCCTCTTGGATTTTGTTGCAGACCTGCGAGCCTCAACACCCACCGATGCAGCAAAACGAATAGTTCCCTCCGTTATTGAAGAGCGCAAAAATGTTGCTGATCTTCGTGCACGAAATAGACGCTCAATTTCCAATGCCTTGGACATGAACCGCCTTAGGCTAAATGAAGTGCGCAATCGAATGACGCAACGATTAATGCATTTAGTTGACGCCGAATTGACCACCGTCAAACACCTTCGTGCCCAAATTCGTGCACTTTCCCCTGCCGCAACCCTTGAACGTGGCTACGCAATTGTTTCTGACCATTCCGGAAAGATTGTTCGTGACGAATCCCAAGTCGCGGCTGGTGAAGAAGTCCTAATTCGAGTGAACATTGGTGAATTTTTTGCACACCGAACTAAGTCCAACAAGTAAGGAATCCCGATGGCGAAAAGCGAAGAGCCTGGATACGAGCAGGCACGAGATGAATTGGCAAGTATCGCCTCGCAACTTGAGCGCGGTGGGCAAAGCCTAGAAGAGTCCCTTGCGCTTTGGGAAAAAGGTGAAGTGTTGGCTCAAATATGTGAGAAATGGTTAAACGCGGCTAGCGAACGGATTAATCCCGATCAGGACTCGTAGTAAGTGAATTAACAGCGGCCTCAAGTTCGGGCAATGTGACTGTTCCACTAACTACCGTCGTTACCTCGGGCGTCACATTAACTAACGCCCGCGAATCCGGACCCTCAAAAACCAACCAATTCTCGTTTGAAATTGACTTCTCACCCTCCCCAAAAACACCAATGAGTTCATTTTTCAGAAACTCCTCATTTGATGCCGATGATTGCGTGATCTCTATGTATTCGTCGTCGGCTGTCACGTAACCCACGTGCCAGACGGGAGCCTCCCGTGAATATTGCGTGGGCTCCCAACGAACGCTGGTTGCCCGCAACCCCTCAATGTCAGGAACTACAACGGGAAAGTCAGCCTGCGCGCTGGCAAGTGAGAATTGTGGCAAAGGATCAACTTCCCGGACCGGATCAGGGTTGGGCCGCCAGGTCAACAACATGATTAATCCAATTACCCCAAGGACTACTGCGAGCGAGCGCACCATGTCTCCCACGGTTTGACGCATCCTCGCATTGCGGGCTCCCGTTGGAACTGGCGTACTCACCCCCCAATAATGGATCATCAGTCACGTTCTGGCTCACTCAACACCGCTACGCTGCGTACATGAGCGGAGATCAAGCACAGTCTGCAGCTGTTCCGGAACGAAATCTGGCCCTTGAATTAGTACGCGCTACCGAGGCTGCCGCCATGGCCGCCGCCCGTTGGGTGGGTCGAGGGGACAAAAACGGAGCTGACGGAGCTGCCGTCAACGCCATGCGCACCATTGTCAGCGGAGTCTGTATGAACGGAATCGTGGTCATTGGGGAGGGCGAGAAAGATGAAGCCCCCATGCTGTTCAACGGTGAACAGATTGGTGACGGAAGCGGACCAGCAGCAGATGTCGCCGTAGACCCCATTGATGGCACAACCCTGGCAGCCAAAGGCATGCCGAATGCAATTTCCGTTATTGCGGTCGCCGAACGTGGAACCATGTTTGACCCAAGTGCTGTTTTTTATATGAAAAAGCTGGTTGTTGGGCCTGAAGCCGCTGGGTCAATTGACATTGAAGCCCCGACCGCGTGGAACCTGCAACAGATTGCGAAAGCAAAAGGTGAATCAGTTTCCCAATTAACCGTGTGCGTCCTGGATCGACCGCGCCACGACGAACTAGTCCGTGAAATTAGAGAAGCCGGCGCCCGAATCAAATTCATCGTCGACGGGGACGTCGCCGGGGCCGTGATGGCCGCTCGACCCAACACCGGCATCGACGTGCTGATGGGGATTGGCGGAACACCCGAAGGAATTATTGCCGCGTGCGCAATGACCGCCCTTGGTGGCGAAATCCAAGCACAACTGTGGCCAACCACTGATCAGGAACGAGATAAGGCACTCAATGCTGGCCATGATCTCAATCAAATACTTGGTACCCGCGATCTGGTCACAGGTGACAATAACTTTTTCTGCGCAACCGGCATCACAGACGGTGAACTCTTGGAAGGTGTTCGTTACAGCCCACAGGGTCCAACAACCAACTCAATTGTGATGCGGAGCAAGAGTAAGACAATCCGATTGATAAAAAGTGAACACCATTACGCGCCTGATTCACAGTACTCAACAGTGGCTCTACCCGACAATTTCTGATCGACCCCATCAGCTTGACATGTTCATAACGGGCTGGTGAAAATGGCAACGGCAACGCCGGCCTAGGGTATTCCCGTGAGCGAATTCCTCTACACCGACCAACTGCCCCTTGGTACTGACGAAACCCAGTATCGCCTGCTGACAACGGAGGGCGTGAGTGTTGAACAACAGGGTGACCTTGAGTTTCTGCGGGTTGACTCCAGTGCGCTAACCGCATTGACTTTCGCCGCGATGCGGGACATTTCGCACCTGCTGCGCAGCGATCACTTGGCGCAACTTAAAAAGATTCTTGATGACCCAGAGGCCAGTCCCAATGACCGTTTTGTCGCCCTCGACCTGCTCAAGAACGCGAATATTGCGGCTGGTGGGATTTTGCCCATGTGCCAAGACACGGGCACCGCAATCATTATGGGCAAGCGGGGGCAATTCGTACTCACTGCCGGCCAGGACAGTGAAGATATTTCCCGTGGCGTATTTGATGCTTTCGCCCAACTCAACCTGCGCTATTCGCAACTTTCACCTCTGAGCATGTGGGAGGAGCGCAATACCGGAACGAATCTGCCCGCCCAAATTGAGATCTACTCCGATCCCCACAAAAACCAGTCCTACGAATTCCTATTCATGGCGAAGGGTGGTGGAAGTGCAAACAAAAGTTTCCTCTATCAAGAAACTGCCGCCCTACTTAATCCCACCAAATTTGCTTCTTTTCTTGACGAGAAACTTCGCTCAATTGGAACGGCCGCCTGCCCGCCGTATCATCTTGCAATAGTCATTGGTGGAACCAGCGCGGAATACGCGCTGAAGACCGCGAAGTTGGCCTCAGCACATTACCTTGATGGCCTCCCAGTCCACGGCTCACCCGATGGTCGCGGATACCGAGACTTAGAGATGGAACATGAGGTATTCCTGCAGACCCAAGAATTTGGAATTGGCGCCCAATTCGGAGGCAAGTATTTCTGCCACGATGTCCGCGTTATTCGGTTGCCACGCCATGGAGCTTCTTGCCCGGTCGCAATTGCCGTTTCCTGTTCGGCGGACCGCCAGGCCAAGGCGAAAATTACTCCTGAAGGGGTGTTCCTCGAGCAACTTGAGACGGAACCTGCGCATTACCTACCCGAGGTTGAAGACACGCATCTTGATAGCACCACGGTGCACATCAATCTCAATGCACCAATGAGTGAGGTCCGCGACCAATTAAGCAAACTTCCCATTCGCACGCGCGTTTCACTCACAGGTTCACTCGTTGTTGCCCGCGACCTTGCGCACGCGCGGATCAAAGCAATGCTGGATCGTGGCGAAGCGATACCCGACTATTTAAAGGATTACGCGGTCTACTACGCCGGTCCGGCAAAAACACCGGTTGGCATGGCTTCTGGTTCATTTGGTCCAACGACTGCGGGTCGAATGGATTCGTATGTTGATCAATTCCAGAAGGCTGGCGGTTCCATGGTCATGTTGGCCAAAGGAAATCGTAGTGATGCAGTCACCCGCGCGTGCAAAGAAAATGGGGGTTTCTATCTCGGTTCAATCGGTGGGCCTGCAGCAAGGCTGGCTCAAGACAATATTAAGAAAGTTGAAGTGCTCGACTTTCCTGAATTAGGCATGGAAGCTGTCTGGAAGATCGACGTTGTTGACTTCCCAGCATTTGTAGTCGTAGATGACAAAGGTAATGATTTCTTTGCCGAGACGCTAAGGCCAATCGCGACAAACATTCCCATCGGTCCACCAAAATAGTAAGTAAACGACTAAAAGCAACGTCCTTGTCCAGCTCGCCAGTGATTCTTGCCCTTACCTTCATTCCAGACGGTCCAAAAAGCTCGATCCTGCCAGTAGCGATTCCATTTGTTCATCGGTGTTTTCCGCAACTTTTTGACGAGGTCGACACCAGCCTCGCCCATTTCTTTCCTCACTTCAGGCTGCATCATCCAGGTCACACCTCGAGTAAGAGCCTTCGAGAATTGGTAGGCGCCCTGGTAATAGCCGCCGGCCTTGTAGTGATGGTGGGATTCAATTTTCGATAAACATTTCCGCATGTTTTCGCGATTCGGCATGTACCACTTGCCTTGATAAAGACTTACTTCATAACCGATCAAATCACGCGATTCAGGGGAACCAAATGCGTGAGCCGTCTCCACTGCGATGCGCACCTGTCGACTGACTGTTTCGCCCGCACTTGGATCGTTGCCTTCATCTCCTACCGGAATTGCTGGATCTGCCTCAACGGCAACTGACTGCTCAGAGGCGTCCGGCCCTGAAGGCACTGAAGGTACTGGGTCGTCCGCGAAGGCTGTTCCCGCAGGAAACGCCAAGGCCAGGACAAGTGCCCCAACCCCTGCGTTCCTGCCCAACCGCGCGAATTTGCTCACAAGTACCTTCCATGGAATAAACAAACAGGTACCACCGTGCCGCAAAAACTGACATTTGTCACCCTGAAATAGTGTGTTGCGGCCCACTTTTTGGGACCAAGGTCGGAAATTCCCCGACTTCTTAGGGGAAATGCCCAGACTATGACTATGACCTATGTCACATTAAGGATTTGGGTAGTCCTCTAGTAGTTCGGTGACAAGGGCTGCGATTTCCGACCGTTCGCTCCGGGTCAAGGTGACATGGGCAAAAAGTGGATGGCCTTTTAGTTTCTCAACCACCGCCACAATCCCGTCAAATCGGCCAACTCGTAAATTGTCACGTTGGGCAATGTCATGGGTCAAAACAACCCGTGAGTCTTTGCCAATCCGGGAGAGCACCGTGAGCAGCACATTGCGCTCGAGTGATTGAGCTTCCTCCACAATTACAAAAGCATCATGCAAACTGCGGCCACGGATATGCGTCAATGGCAAAACCTCAAGCATCCCCCGATCGACTATCTCGTCAATAACATTTGAGGAAGTCATTGCGCCTAACGTGTCGAAAACTGCCTGCCCCCAAGGATTCATTTTCTCCGACTCGGACCCGGGAAGGTATCCAAGTTCCTGCCCACCCACCGCGTATAGGGGGCGAAATACGATTACTTTTTTGTGGGCTTGACGCTCCATAACCGATTCCAAGCCAGCACACAATGCAAGCGCGCTCTTTCCCGTGCCCGCACGACCGCCAAGGGAAACAATTCCCACCCCTGGGTCAAGCAATATGTCCAGCGCTACCCGCTGTTCAGCGCTGCGCCCGCGAATACCGAAAGCTTCTCGATCCCCTCGAACAAGTTTTAGGGTTTTGTCGGCACTCACCCGTGCCAATGCGCTGCCCCTGTCGGAGAGAAGCACCAAACCACAATGGCACGGGTGGTCAAATGCAATATCGTGCTCCAGTACTCCTTGCTCAAAAAGTTCATCTAACTCATGATTCGCGACTTCGACTTCCGCCATTCCCGTGTACCCGGATTCGAAAACCAATTCGGCCTTGTATTCCTCCGCGGCGATTCCAACCGCACTCGCCTTAACCCGCATAGGTAGGTCCTTGCTCACTAGGACAACGTCGAGCCCCTCGAGACTTAGATTTTTTGCTAGGGCCAAAATTCGAGTGTCATTGTCCCCGAGGCGAAGACCACTTGGCAGAACCTCAACGTTGGAGTGGTTCAATTCAATTCGAACACTTCCCCCATGATCGCCAATCGATAACGGTGCATCAAGTCGACCGTGCTCAATTCGAAAGTCGTCAAGGAGACGAAGAGCATTGCGGGCGAAATAGCCCAACTCCGGATGACTGCGTTTTCCTTCAAGCTCAGTGACCACAACAATGGGAATCACCACATCATGTTCATCGAATCTAAATATTGCCTTCGGGTCCGAGAGTAAAACTGAAGTATCGATTACATATGTTCTGCGGGCTGAGGTCGGATTGGGCACGCGATGGGCTCCTGTCTGCCCAGTTGGCTTTCGGGAGCCGGATGGGCCTGCGAATTCTCTAACGCTAAGCCTGACTTCCGTTATTCATTTGTCGACACGCCGCGTCAATAAGTCAACAAAGCGAACAATAAGTGCACGGCTGGCATTAGGCCCTGAATCGATTCATGACTCTACGGCCAGGGCTAGTCAAGTGCCGTAACGACGATTCCGTTCGGCATAGGCGCGCACCGCGCGCAAGAAATCAATGCGACGGAAGTCTGGCCAGAATGCCTCACAGAAATAGAACTCAGAATGAGCACTCTGCCACAGCAAAAACCCCGAAAGCCTCTGCTCACCGGAGGTGCGAATGACAAGGTCAGGGTCTGGCTGACCTTTTGTGTACAGGTGCTCAGCGATGTGGTCGACGTCAATGAGCTGTGCGAGTTCGTCAAGGCTTGTTCCTTGGTTCGCATGATCAGCGAGCAGCGATCGCACCGCGTCAACGACTTCGCGGCGACCGCCGTAACCAACGGCCACATTGACCAGTGATCCGTCAATGTCCGCTGTAGCCTCAGCACTTTCTTTCAATAAATTGGCCGTGTGAGCCGGGAGTAGATCGAGTGCCCCTACCGGGTGGATCCGCCAGCGTCCCTCCGTGACCAGATTGCTCACCGTTGACTCAATGATTGTCATGAGTTTTTCCAGTTCAACTTCAGGGCGGCTCAAATTATCGGTGGACAATAGCCACAGCGTGACAACTTCAACGCCAGATTCATCGCACCAACCTAGAAAGTCAACTATTTTCGCCGCACCGGCCTCATGGCCCTGGGCCGAGGTTGACCCCTGGGCTGTAGCCCACCGGCGGTTGCCATCAAGGATCACACCAACGTGGCGAGGCATCCGATCTGAGGGGATTTGGGCCGCAAGGTTGCGTTCATAGACGCCGTAGACAAGATCTTTGAGACCCACCAACACCCCTTCCTTTCCATGATTGCGAAATGACATGATCGCGAAATAAGCCGAGTTAGACCTCCTAGGTTACTCCTCGACAGATATTACGTGGTCATGATGCGACCCAAGATTCAAAAATTTGGCAAGTTCCCGGGGACTACTTGTCGGCATTTCACAGACAGTGAATCTGCACACCTGAGCGTGATCCTCGATCCCCTCTGACCAGCGAACTTCTGGGGACAGGGGTGATAACAACGCTATCCGCGCCAATTGCGCACTCGCCGGTCCACTGACCTCAACCTCCCAGGGACCTTCCACCAATGACCACAGAGCCACGAGTCCCCAGCCCACCGACCTCGGAGCACTCATTGCGAAATTCGGAACAACCCCTAAAGCGAGTTCAGCTCGTGTTCGCAGTTGCAAATAATCACTGGGAGCCAGTGCACTGAATCGAACAAGGAGATTAGCCATTGCTAGCCAACCGGATGGTTCCGCATTGTCGGCAAACTCACGCGGCCTGCGAATCAACTTCTCGGCGTTAATCGAAGTATCGAAGAATCCACCCTCGCCGTCGTCGAATGCCTCCAGTGCAGTGTCCAATAGTGTTCGAGCCAGTAATAGCCACTCAGACTCTCCGGTGACTTCATAAAGTGTCAACAGACCCTCTGACATATTTGCGTAGTCATCTAGGACTCCTGAATTACTTCCGGGAACACCATTACGCGAGGTACGCGACATGCTGCGAGCAGCCTCTCCCGCTCCAAAGTGAACACCGATCACGCAATCTGCGGCCGCCTCTGCAGCTTCAATCCACTGCGGTTCACCAAAAATCGATCCGGCTTCGGCCAGTGCCGAGATGGCCAATCCATTCCAAGACGCCACAACTTTATCGTCTTGCCCTGGTCGAATCCTGTTGCTTCGTGCTGCGAGCAACTGCGTTCGGAAATTGGACCATAAATCGGGATCTTGAGGGTCAGCTAGCAATTGCAATGTTGAGTTGCCGTGCTCAAAAGTTCCCGACGGCGTTACTTCAAACATTTCACAGGCGGCATCTGCGAATTCCGCACCAACAGCCTCGGCAACTTCACCCGGTGTCCATGCATAAAACTTTCCCTCGACGCCTTCACTGTCGGCATCTAATGCCGAGGCAAATGCACCCTGTGGTGTTCGCATTTCCCGCAAAAGGAAATCAATGCTTTCACGAACGACCCTTTCCGCAAGTGGATGACCGCTAAGCCGCCACCAGTGCGCGTACACCCGAATCAGTAACGCATTGTCGTACAACATTTTTTCGAAGTGCGGTACCACCCAAGCTTCATCAACGCTGTACCTCGCAAAACCACCCCCGATTTGGTCATAGATTCCACCACGAGCCATCGCCTCAAGTGTTGTAGATGCCATATGTTCGGCCCTTTCACCCACCTGAGTGTCTAAGGTCATGCGTAACAAAAACTCGAGGACCATTGACGGTGGAAATTTTGGAGCACGACCAAAACCGGCATTCTCTCGATCAAATGACTGATGCAAACTGTTTACCGCACCACGCAGGTATTCCATATTTTGTTCTTTGTTGAGAGTTGAAATATCTGTTGATTCGAACCCTTCACTTCGACTTTCCAGTGCCGCAATTATTCGTTCACCTGCTTGCAAAATATCCGGTTTGCGTTGCACCCAGGTGTCTGAAATTGATCGAATTAATTGATCAAAACTTGGCATCCCATGGTGCGGCGTTGGTGGGAAATAAGTCCCCGTGTAGAACGGACGGCCGTCATGGTCAAGGAAAACCGACATAGGCCAGCCTCCATGCCCGGTCATAGCGACCGTGGCTTCCATGTAGATCGAATCAATGTCAGGACGCTCTTCGCGGTCGACTTTGATACTCACGAAATTCCGGTTGAGAAATTCGGCAACGTCCGGATCCTCAAATGACTCATGGGCCATTACGTGACACCAGTGGCAGGCTGAATAACCGATGCTCAGGAAAATCGGCACGTCACGTACGCGTGCCTCTTCAAATGATTCCTGTGTCCATTCCCACCAATCAACTGGGTTTTCTGCATGCTGCAACAGGTACGGCGATGTAGATTGCTCAAGTCGATTCACGTGTTGCAGCGTAACTGAATTAACAAGAATGGGATGTGCAAGGATAGGGAACTAAAGGAGTTCATGTGTTTGAAGGTGCGAAAAAGGAATACGATCAAGCAATTGATCGCAATGCCACCTTGGGTGATTTAGCCAATCAAAAGAGTATTTCTTCGGGCTGGCGTCCCTCACGTGCCATTATCTCAGTAATAATTTTGGTTGCAGCCGCTATTGCAGTAGCAGTATTGATTATTCTTTAGCAAATCCTTTTTTCAAAACATCCATTGCACCTGTCAATTCACTGGGAATAATCCACATTTTATTTGCATCACCCTGCGCCATCACGGGAAGTGTTTCAAGGTAACGGTGAGCAAGGGCAGCCGAACTCGGGTTAGCTTCGTGGATCGCGCTGTAAACCTTCTCCAGTGCCACGGCTTCACCTTCTGCCCGAAGAATTAGTGCCTCCGCGTCGGCACTGGCTCGAACGACCTCGGACTGAGCAAACCCTTCCGCCATAAGAATCGCACTCTGCTTTTCTCCCTCAGCGGTCAGAATCGAACTTTGTTTTTGACCCTCTGCGATCAAAATAGTGGCTCTACGCTCACGTTCCGCCTTGAGTTGCTTCTCCATGGATTCCTGCACGGACTTTGGTGGGTCAATAGCCTTAAGTTCTACTCGATTAACCCGAATCCCCCATTTACCGGTTGCTTCGTCTAATACTCCACGCAACTGTCCATTGATCGAATCTCGGGATGTCAGGGTTTGTTCGAGATCCATGGAACCGATCACGTTGCGCAGGGTCGTTACCGTCAATTGTTCAATTCCCAGAATGAAACTAGATATTTCATAAGTCGCTGCCTTTGGGTCAGTGACCTGGAAATAAACAACCGTGTCGATAGAAACAACCAGATTGTCTTCTGTGATCACGGGCTGTGGCGGGAATGATGCAACCTGCTCCCGCATGTCAACGCGCTCGCGAATCCGATCGACGAAGGGAATAAGAACGGTCAGCCCCGGTGTGAGAGTTCGCTGGAAACGACCAAGTCGCTCAACAACCGCTGTACTCGCTTGATTGACAATCACAATAGTTCGCGACAGCATGAGTAGCAAAACCGCGAGCACCGCAACAACACCGGCAATAACTCCAACAAAGTCCATGACAACTCCTAATTTTTAGTCGAGCGGGAAAATCAACGCTGTTGCGCCGTCAATACGTGAAATAGCAACCCGGACATTGGGCTCTATTGGATCAAAGGTGAGGTCAGGGTCTAGGCGGGCACTCCACGTTTCCCCCTTGAGTTTCACCTGACCTTCATGAAGTGTGACATTCATAAGTGTTAACGCCTCAGCTCCGACGAGTGCATCAACTCCCGTGCGAGTGCCGATCGGAACTCTGGCAAACCGTTTCAGCGCAAGGGGACGAATAACAATGATGCCAAATAATGTAATGCCGGCGCTCACGAGAACTTGGGCAACCACGGGAGCTCCTACTGCGGCGGTCGCGAGTCCGCCGGCTGCGCCAACGGCAAATAACCCGAAGTAAAACGTGGTCGTAGCGAACTCGAGGCCCAGTGCAATACCGGCCGTTAGTCCCCAAAACCACAACATGATTCCACTGTAATACCGAATTGAAGCTTTGGCACGGGTAAAAAGGGCGTAAGACTGATCATCTAATCTTTTTATATGCAGCCAGATTTCCAGGGTCCAGTGCACTCCAGTTGGTTACCCGTTTTCGAGGGCCTGTCAGCTGAAATATCGGCCGTGCGTGGATTTCTTAAGGCAGAGACCATCGCTGGGCGCAAATGGTTACCGGAGCCCTCTCAAGTCTTGCGAGCATTTACCCACCCCTTAGATCGGGTGAAAGTTGTCATTATTGGACAGGATCCCTATCCAACCCCTGGCCACAGCGTTGGTCTCGCCTTTTCTGTTGCCCCTGGGGTCGATCCCCCCCGTAGTCTGGTGAATATTTATAGGGAGTTGCAGTCTGATCTTGGTGTTGATCCCCCTTCACATGGTGACCTCAATCCCTGGGCCGAACAGGGCGTGTTGTTGTTAAACACGGTATTGACCGTGCGCAGCGGCGCCAGTGGCAGTCATCGGGGTCACGGTTGGGAGCAGATCACACGTGCTGTAGTCGCAGCACTGACAAATCGACCGGAAGGGGCACCCGTGGCGATTCTTTGGGGAAAAGATGCTCAGGCTTATGGCAGCGGATTCGATCCGCGATTTGTAATCACAAGCCCACATCCCAGCCCACTCTCGGCACGGCGTGGATTTTTTGGAAGCAGGCCGTTCAGCCACACAAATGAATTACTTCAGCAACAAGGTCTGACCCCTATTGATTGGGAACTTGCTTAACGGTCTTCTTAGTGGCTTTATCAGGTAGAGACGCGACATACCGGTGCATAACAAAGTCCGCGTAGAAAGATGCAAAGGGAATCGTTCCTGCGAGCAGCAAAGCCAGAGTTTTAAGGATCGGGAATCGCAAGAGGAATGCCAGATTTATGGCAGCAATCAAATATGCAAAATACAACCAGCCGTGAGCGATCCACAGAATGCTGTACAGAAGTGGCTTGCCGCCCTCAGCCCCGTAATTCAGGAAGAGGTATCCGTAAAGCGCCCATACGGAGGCAAAAGCCAGAACGACTCCCGTAACCCACGCCATGATCCGAAATGCGAGCAACGCTGTCGGGATTTTGTTCATAGCGGCAGCCTACGTTCACACCAATTCGTGGGCGAACGGTGGCATAGCGCCCGCTCGCTGGCATGTCATTCCGGCCACCTTCACACCAAAATCGACAGCTGCGCGAACCGAGTTTTCATCTTGTAATTGGCTTCGATTCCAGTTGTGGCTATCCCAATAAGTGAGGAAACCACCGCTGAAGGAGTCGCCAGCCCCCACGGTGTCGACAACTTGGACTTCAGGGACGTCAACGTGGAATTCCTCATTTTTTGTGGATACGTGCACACCGCGTGAGCCATCGGTAAACAGAACAACGGCCTGCGAGCGGCGACAAATATCTCTTACGGCCGCTTGATTGCTCAGATCTGGGAACATGTAGTCGAGATCATCACCACTGAACTTGATTACATCAGCGCGATTGAGAGCGGCGTTAAAAGTTTCCCAAAATTGCGAAGGGTCTTGCATCACGCTCGGACGGGCATTCGGGTCGATCATTAATAATTGATTTTCCCCCATTGCAGCGACCACGGAACGTGTCGCTTGTGACAGTGGTTCAAAAACAAATGCAAGAGTCCCAACATGGATCGCAGTAGCTTTCGCGTCCAATGCTTCCAGCGCAATTTCGGGCGTAACCGAAAGTGACGAAGTTCCATCGATGAGAAATCGGTAGGTGGCCGCTCCGTCATCATCTAATGAAGCAATTGCCAAGGTTGTTGAGGCAGCACAATCATGTTCAATTGCAATTTTTACACCGTCACTCTCAAGCAATCGACGGATTCGCTTCCCCAATGCGTCTTGGGAAATCCCACCAATGAAAGAAACCTCGGTACCCAGACGCGCAATCGTGCGCGCAGTATTGACCGGACCGCCTCCCACAACGGAATCAATCTCTCCTGAAGGAGAGACAATAATGTCGATCAGCGCTTCTCCCATGACTTGAATCATGTACGCAACTTACTGCCAATGACCAGCCACCGAATGTAAATCGTGATAGCAAAGAGAGCAAAAACCCACCACTGGATCGCGTAGAAGAAGTTCTGCAATGGAAAAGCAACATCCGCCGTCGAGATTGTGGGAGGGACGCTCTCTGGTGAATCAGCCTCCAATGGCGACTGGGATTGCATAACGATGTATCCGTCAAGTAAGGGCGTATTCCATAGTGCTGACAGTTGCCGTGAATCTATGGTCACAATCTCGCTACCCCGTTCACCTGTGGCGTTGTAAAAAGTATCACTGGGTTGCAAGACACCCTCGATACTGACCGTTCCCTCAGGGGTTGCGAACGACTGTCCCTGCGGAACCCAGCCACGCACAACTGCAATTGACTGACCCGTTTCGATCTCCAAGGCTGAAACAATCCAATCCCCTGCAATCGATTCCCGTGAGAGTCTGCTTCCGATTCGGACTTGGTCTGTATCGATGAAGGACCCGGACGCCGTCACGGCTCTCCCGTAGTCCTCTGGCTTCAACGGTTGATCAATTTCACTGACTGGAACCGCTGCCATTGACGCTGCTCTTTCAGCGTCCAAAATGTCCTGGGTACGGTCCCACTGCCATTTACCGAGAAAGAAGAAAAGTACACACACCGCAATCAGCGAAAGGAGCGCGAAAATAGATGCAGGTGTTTTAGCTCGCGTCCAGAAGTTACTGCTTGGCGGCATCGGGATCTTGCTCGGCACTCTCTTCCATTTGCGCTATCGCATTTTTTTCCTGCTCAATTCGAACTTCACTGCGTCCACGAGGGAGATCCGGATCAATCCGTTTCATTTGACGATTCATGTTGAGCCACAACAAAACTAGGGCAATTCCGACAAGCAACACAAAGAATCCTGCAACAGGGCCGGCCCCTGCAATGGTTTCGCTGAGATTAGATTCATTGTTCATAATGGTTCCACTCTAATCCGTTGTTGACTTTCTAGCGCAGGCCGGCAAAAAGGTCACTCTCAGGCAGTGTTGTCGGCACCAAACTGGAGGCTAATTGAAATTCCTCGGTGGGCCAGGCGCTCTGCTGCAATTGCGTTGACACCAGAAACCAACGGCCATCCGGTTCAATCTGCGTTGCGTGGGCTTTGAGCGCAGCATCCCTGATGGGAAAGTACGTTGCACATTCCACACTAGTCGTAATTCTCTCTACATCCTCGGGTTTGTCTTCCCAATTTTCCAACCACTCAACATAGGGTGATTCGATTTCCTGTTCCAGTAAAAGGTTGTGCAAGGCCAGGACCCGCGCCTTATGGAACTGCTGGTTGTAATAGACCTTTTGCACCTGGTGCGCGGATCCGAACTCCTGGTGCATGAGTGGATCTGCGGCGGCAGTGATCGCGGCCATCGTGATCACATGGGTTTGAATGTGATCGGGATGTGGGTATCCGCCGTTTTCGTCATATGTTGTGACAACCTGTGGACGGAACTCGCGGATCAGTTTCACAAGTGGCGGCACACTTACCTCGAGTGGGACAAGTGCAAATGCGTCCTCGGGTAGTGGTTCACCTTCAGTAAAACCCGAATCCATGAAACCGAGCCACTCATGTCGCACCCCGAGAATTCTTGCGGCCTCGGCCATTTCCATTTGACGCACTTCATGGATCCCATGTAGGTCGACCAACTCTTGCGCTTGCGCATTGAGGACGTCACCTCGCTCACCACCGGTACACGAGACGACCATTACCTCGATGCCTTCGTCCACGTATTTCGCGGTCGTGGCCGCACCCTTACTCGATTCGTCATCGGGGTGGGCGTGAATCGCCATTAGTCGCAAAGGTTCACCGGTTGTTGTATTTGGCACGGAGGCATCCTCTCACTAACTCTCGTGAGCCTCGTTAGTCTGGGCAGGTGTCAAGCCCCTTTCGCAAAGATCAACTCAGCCCAGAAATGCAGGAACGATACGGGTTTAATCGAAAGAATCATGTGCGCACGGCTGCAATCGCCGTAGTGACTGTAATTTTTGCCGTAGGGGTTGGATTCGCCACTTTTTCGATGTCCCAGAAAAGCATTCAATTCAAGCTTCTCACGTGGAGTGTAGTGAGCCCAGATCGAGCCGATTTGCAGTTTGAGGTTCGGCGGATTGGCAGTGACGCACTCGATTGTGTTGTTCGGGCCCAGGATTCCAAACGCGTTGACGTGGGGTATTCCATTGTCACGATTCCTAGCGGAAACGACCTCGAGGAAGTGAGTTACTCCCTAAGAACCCTCGCTCCCGCCTTCGTGGTTGAGGTGCTCACCTGCGTTAAATCAGGGGACCCGACTCGTGTGCCGGGACCTCAATTCCCTGCTGGAATCGCCCCACCACCCCAGCCGTGGGCACCCATTTCTTCGTAGTGAATGAGCCACACACATCCACGAACCGAGGAAAAGTATTAGAGTTTCGCGTTATGACCGAAATTACCTGGTTGACCCAAGATGCCCACGACCGTCTCACGGCTGAGTTCGAAAACCGCCAAGGTCCGATGCGCGTCGAAATTACCAAGAAAATAGAGGCCGCCCGCGAAGAAGGTGACCTCAAGGAAAACGGTGGTTACCACGCAGCTCGCGAGGAGCAGGGGAAAAACGAAGCACGGATCCGTCAATTGCGTCAGTTGTTGGAGAATTCACGGATTGGCGTCCCTGAGGCAGCTGAAGGGGAGGTTAGTCACGGCAAAGTTATCTCAGTTCGACTGGTTGACTTCAACGAAGTGGAACGCTTTCTACTCGGCTCACGCGAGGAAGCCGCTCATGCGTCAATTGATGTCTACTCGCCCACCTCACCATTGGGAGCTGCCGTTTTGGGAAAGCGAGTTGGAGATAGAACCAGTTACCAACTTGCTAATGGCAAAGAAATGTCGGTTGAGATCCTGAATGTTGAGGACTACGTCTGAGTTATCGCCCGCTAACGTTGCGGTATTTACGGATCGCCAGCGGAGCAAAAATTCCAATAACTACCGTGCAGGAAATTATGGTGTAGGCAATTGGGTGCTGCAATGACCAAAACCCTGGGTCGGCCCCCGGCGCGTATCCCGTCGGATTGCCGAATAGTTCACGAGTGGCCAAGACCAACGACGAAACTGGATTGAACGCCGCAAATGCCTTTAGGACGCTGGGAAGTGAGTCAATTGGCACAAAGGCATTGGACAGGAATGTCAGCGGGAAAATCCAAATTAATCCAGCGGTGTTCGCAGTTTCGGTATTGGGCACGGACAGGCCAACGAATGCACCGACCCACGTCACCGTATATGCAAAAAGCAACAGTAGTAAATAAGCATAAATCGCGTTGAGGATTCCGTCGTTGATTCGCCATCCAACGATGTAACCGGTGATACTCAAAACAGTGAGTACCAGAATTTGCCGTAATGTGTTCGCAAGGGTGTTACCAATTAAAGCCGCAGACTGCGACATGGGCAACGCCTTGTAACGATCAATAATTCCTTTTTGCATTGCTTCGGCTAAACCAACGGTGCTGGCGGCGGCGGCAAAAGCGACTGTCTGTCCGAAAATTCCGGGCATTAGGTACTGCCGGTACAAACTCGAATCAGCCGCGCTGCCAGGCTCGGCGCCCGGGATAGGGATTGCCCCGCCAAAAACGTAGGCGAAAAGTAAAACGAAAATAACCGGCTGAATCAGTTGAAAGAAGAGTGCCTCTGGGATACGAAATGACGCCAAAATCGTGCTCCGGGCAATCACTACCGAGTCATGGAATGTCCAACCGAGCAAAGGGCGTGACATTGCGATGGGCGCTGAAGTGCTTAACGTTTTTATTTCGCTCATTATCGGTTGCGTCCCCTCTTTGATCGGCTCGTTGGCTTCCCCGTGGTTTCGTCTTCAGCGCCGTGGCCTGTTAACGACAGGAACACATCGTCGAGTGTTGGCCTGCGCAAAGCCAAGTCAGCGATAGCAATATTTTGTGAATCAAGTAGTCGAACGACGTCAACGAGTACCGTTGAACCGCCCGAGACGGGTCCCGAAATCAAACTATCGGTTATCAGGGATTCACCGCCAAAGACAGGGGCCAGGACCGCCTGAGCGTCCCGTGCGCGAGTAATGTCAGAGACACTCACCTCGATCCTGTCGCCACCGATTTGGTCTTTCAGAACTTCAGCGCTTCCGTGGGCAATGACGCGACCGCGATCAATCACCACAATGTCGTCGGCCAGTTTGTCCGCCTCTTCTAGATACTGGGTTGTCAGCAGCACCGTAGTTCCTTCAGCAACCAAGCTTTCAATTACGCCCCACAGTCCCAGTCGTGAGCGTGGGTCAAGACCTGTCGTCGGTTCATCGAGAAATAAAATACTAGGTTTTGCAATCAGACTTGAGGCAAGATCAAGGCGCCTTCGCATACCGCCGGAATACGTTTTTGCGGGACGGTCGGCTGCCTCGCTGAGGTCGAACCACTCGAGGAGTTCCTCAGACCGATCCTTTACATAGGCGGGGGCGAGGTGGTAGAGATCCCCGAACATGCGCAGATTCTCGCGACCGGTCAAAAATTCGTCCACCGCCGCGTATTGCCCCGTGAGCCCAATACTGTGACGGACTTCATCCGACTGTTTTTCAACATTGAAGCCATTGACATAGGCAATGCCTTGTGTTGGCTTGAGCAATGTGGCCAGGATGCGCACGGTCGTTGTTTTCCCCGAGCCATTTGGTCCGAGAAGCCCGACCACCTGACCCCGAGGAACTACCAGATCCAGTCCGTCAAGGGCCTTGACTTCGCCAAATTTCTTAACCAGACCCTCCGCATGAACTGCATCCTCTTTTGCCATGGGCCGAACTTTATACCTAGAGTTCCGTGACGTTAAATCCTTGACTTGCCAAACGGTCTAAAACCTCCTGAGTGTGCTCACGTCCGCGGGTTTCGACTTGAATGTGAACCTCCACTTCATCAACCCCCAAAGACGGATCCATTCGGTTGTGATCTACTTCAACAATATTTGCCTGCGCTTGTTGAACGGCCAAAAGAATTTCGGCAAGCATTCCTGGAGAATCCAAGATCCGAACTTTCATGGTCATGTAGCGACCACTAGCCGCCATTCCGTGTCGAATAATGCGCAGCAGCAATAGCGAATCAACGTTGCCACCGGAGAGTATTACCGCAACCGGGGCCTCAAACTTCTGGGGCCACGCCATAACCGCCGCGGTCGCCGCTGCGCCAGCGGGCTCAACCACCATCTTTGCCCTCTCGAGTAGCAGCAATGCGGCAGTTGAAAGTTGGTCCTCAGAAACGGTGATAATTTCATCCACGTATTGACGCACAATTTCGAATGGGATCTCCCCCGGCATCCCGATAGCGATCCCGTCAGCCATGGTCGACATGTGCTCGAGTTTTTGTGGTGACCCGGCCTCAAGGGATGCTGGGTAGGCCGCAGCATTTGCTGCCTGCACCCCGACCACCCTGACGTTAGGATTTTGTAACTTGATTGCCATGGCGACACCAGCGAGCAACCCACCACCACCGGTGCAAACGACAACGGTCTTGACATCAGGGATCTTCTCCAAGATTTCCAGGCCAAGCGTTCCCTGCCCGGCAACAATATCTTCGTGGTCAAATGGGTGGACCAAGATCGCTCCCGTGCTATCTGCAAAAGCACGAGCATGCACAAGTGCTTCGTCAACGTCAGCCCCTGCGAATGTGACTTCCGCGCCATAACCTTTGGTCGCTTCAACTTTTGGAATGGTTGCGCCAAGTGGCATGTACACCGTTGCCTTGATTCCTAACATCCGTGCTGCGAGCGCAACACCTTGTGCATGATTTCCTGCACTGGCGGCGACGACACCGCAATCTCGTTCGTCCTGTGACAATTTCGCGAGCCGGTTGTAAGCACCACGAATTTTGAATGAACCCGCTCGTTGCAGATTCTCTGGGATCAAATACACCGGTCCACCGACACTTTCCGTCAGCCACCGAGCATTTGCGACCGGAATGTCAGATATAACCCCAAAAAGTCTTTCCCTCGCCGCTTTTATGTCCAGCAAGGTGACTTCGGGCTTGGTGCGATCAGTTTGCAGTGGCACCGACCAATCATGTCACTCGACGCGTGTAACGAGGTCAGTAGCAATAAATCAGTGGGATAGTTCCCGTCGGCTTCCCGGCAATTGGGTGTCCTCCCTCAGATTGGCCCTTGATGCAGCCGTACGACCAGCACGCGCTGCCGAGCCTGAATTAGTCATCGCGGCACCGGAATAACCGCCCCAACTTCCACGCGCTTGTGAATTCTTACGGTGAAAAGAACTCACTTCTTTTTCCCGATTGGCCAGGACTAGCGCCCCAGAAACACCACCGGGCTGTGTCGCGTGCGAATCACTTTCACGGATCGCTTCAGCCCTACCCTGCTGCAAGCGTTCACCGATGCGAAGAATGTACGCCCGGTAAAATGCAGCACGTGCTGTTTGTGCCGTAAATTCGATACGCCGACGGCGGTAACCACCTGCGACACGAACTCGACCGTCAAATTGTTCACCGCGCCAAGATCCAACGTTAACGTAATGATTTCCATGCGTGGTCATTTGCACGGCCAAGGATGAGAACAGAGTCTCGATGGAATCCAAGTCACTGGGCATTCCGTAACTGATGACATAGGTTGAATCGCGAGCTACATCAACGTGAGCACTATTTGAGTGCGCAACAGTGACAAAGAGATTGACTAGATGGGTGTTGGCCCGTTTTCCCTTCACTCCGATCGTCACCGTTCGACTTACGGGCGTTAACGTTTCCGTTCTTTTCGTGTGATTGCGCGCGGTCGCCAAGTCGATGCTGGCAAGAGTCGCCAACATTTGCGCTTTGGTTAAATAGGCGTCAGCTTCAGCTTCGTTGTCAGTTCTTTCCGCTTTGGCTAGTAGCGCTGCGATTCGTTCAAGTTTCATGTTGCGCTCTCGAGTGAGAATATTTCTTGATGATCCCCGACTTGCACTCCCAGTTCACGATACCCGGTGGAAAGAAGTAGTCGAGCTTGATCTCCCAGGGCTACTTGAACCAAATGCAACATGCACGCGGTAAATGTCGGTCCGTGAGCAGGTTCGCCTGTTGGTGCAAGCGTCACTGCTAAATGATGCGCACACTCATGCAGGATTACGGCCTCACGTAATGCCCAACGCGCTGACGGTCCAGAGACCGGTATCGCGATAACCGAATTTTCACTTTCGTAGTGAGCTTTGGCACACCCTTTTCGTTCGCGTACGTGAGGCGGCACCACCGTGAGATTAAGTTGGGTGAAAAGCACGTGAACATAGGTCTTTATCGAATCAAGGTCGGCGAAGCGTTTCTGTGCTGGAATATCAAGTCGTGAACCAAAGAAATCCACTACTCCGCCTCGGTTCATCAGGTTCGAGAATTGATCCTCAGCAGCGTAAACCTTTGACCTTTGCGCGTCGGTTGCTCGTGTTCCCGCGGAAGTAGCCATACGGCTATCTTGCCGTGCAAACGGCAAATAGCGAAAGAGGTTCCTTTGGCCTGGGGATGACCGCGCAAGTAGAGTCGGGTTGCACTCTTTGCCGAGACAAAGGAATTTCAAAGGAAAAACGTGTCCGAAACACCTGCAGCTGGAGAGGAATCCTCCGACTATTCCTCTCGGACAAGGCGATTCGGCGGTGCTATTCGGCGTACTCCCCTTCTACACGGACTACCGAAAGAAGTCGCGGTTCTCTCGGCGATTGCCTTTTTCGTCGCAATCGGATTCGGGATCTTGGCACCAGCACTCCCTATTTTTGCCAAGACATTTGATGTAACTGCACTACAGGCCAGCGCGGTGATCTCCGTGTTCGCACTGATGCGTTTTGTTTTTGCACCCATTGCCGGGGTGCTTGTAGACCGACTCGGTGAGCGAATTATTTTGACTTCAGGGCTACTCATTGTCGCCATATCCAGTGCCATTGCTGGTTTCTCGCAAACGTACCTGCAGCTTGTCGCTTTTCGCGGAATCGGTGGTATTGGGTCATCAATGTTCACCGTCTCAGCACTTGCTCTCCTTCTGCGAGTAGTTGATTCAAGCCAACGTGGTCGCGCTGCCAGTGCATTCCAAGGAGGTTTCCTCCTCGGTGGGGTGGCCGGGCCAGCTGTTGGTGGGATCGTGGTTGCAATTTCAATCCGAGCACCATTCTTTGTTTATGCGGCATCGCTTTTTGCGGCTGCTCTGGTGACCCTCATATTCCTTACTCGAGCACAGCTGCATGAAAGAGAGGAGGAGGTTTCACACGGTCAGAGCGATAAATTGCAGGAATTGCGCACCGCGCTCCGCAATAAGGCCTATCAGGCGGCTCTCGGCACAAACCTTATTTCCGGATTTGTTTCATTTGGTCTTCGGAGTTCGGTCGTACCACTTTTTGTTGTCGAAGGACTGCAACGAGGTGCGTCTCTCTCTGGCTTTGGTTTCCTGGCGGCTGCAGCAGTGCAGGCACTCGTTCTGCTTCCCGCTGGTCGGATGGCTGACACGCAAGGACGCCGCAAAGCGCTTCTTTTCGGCACAATCGCCACCGCAATTGGGATGGTCTTCCTCACTCTGGCCGATGCCGCTGTCAATGGTCTTGGACAGGCAGCAATGTTGGGGACCATCCTGTTTTTAGTCAGCATGGCAATTCAAGGATTTGGCGCTGCTTTTCTTGGTTCTGCACCCTCCGCGGTCGTTGGAGACGTCATGGGCGGCAAAAAAGGTGGCATTGTGGTCGCGACCTTCCAAATGATGAGTGACGTAGGTGCGGTACTTGGACCCTTGGCAGCGGGATTACTGGTTGACCTATTCGACTTCAGCTGGGCCTTCGCATTCGGAGCATTATTGGCCATATTGCCTATTTTCCTCGTGATCCGCATGCCCGAAACCCTTAAACGCTCAGCCGTAACGTAGTCTGTGGAAGTTGCCCCGCAGTTGATTGTGACCATCCCATAAGGACGCTCCCGTAAGGAACAAGACTCCAAGTGACCCACACCGCACCTTCCCGAAGGAATCACGTGCTCATTAACAAATTGGTTGCCGCCGGGACCTCATTCATTCTGGTCGCAGTTGGTGCCGTTTTTTTTGTGGATTCAATTCGGTCCACACCTGCACAGGCTGACGCAATCCTAGATCCGGCTGTATCAAGTGATCCTTTAATTGAGGGTACGGTGGGCGAGCAGGAAGCTTCGGTAAACACTTTTGGGGATTTAACCGATGTCAAGAACGTGGTCTTCGTTCTGGTCGATGACCTCGATTGGAATCTTTTCAATCAAATCCCGCGTCTTGCTGCTCTCAAAGAGCAAGGAATCACCTTCGCTAACCAGACCGTCACTGACTCACTGTGTTGTCCTTCGCGAGTTTCGATCATGCGGGGCCAATACATTCACAACCACGAAGTGATTTCAAATATTGAGAAGACTGGCGGTGGCTGGCCTACTTTTCGCGACCGCAGGGAGGAACAGGATTGCCTTCCAGTTTGGCTGGATAACGTGGGTGTCACTACCGCCCTGTTCGGAAAGTACCTCAACGACTTTCCTTCCAAACCAAGTGAAACCACTTACATCCCACCAGGTTGGGATGAGTGGGGAGTCCCCATCTCTCGGGGTGATTCCTACTCGGGATACAACTACACCATGAATGACAATGGAACTTTGGTTCGCTACGGAAATAAGCCATCCGATTTTCTCAACGATGTCATCACCCGAAAGGCCACCGAGTTTATCGGATCCGCTCCATCTCCATTTTTCCTCGAACTCTCAACGTATAGCCCACACAAGCCAGCCCCCGTAGCGAACCGGAACGCACTCAAACACGGTGGGACATTAGCTCCACGTAACCCAACGTACAACTCCTTTGGCGTTGACGAACCAACGTGGATGCGCGCGAATGAAAAACTGACGCCAAAGCAACTTGCAAGAGCTGACAGGCTGTGGCAAAAGCGAGCTCGCTCAGCCGAATCAATCGGTGACTCACTAGATGCCATCACTGCGAAGCTCAAAGAAACCGGCCATGACAAGGACACCCTGGTCGTCGTCACAACCGATAACGGCTACCACGTAGCGGAACGACGCATGTATAAAGGAAAGCGCACACCTTACGCTTCTGACACGGTTGTCCCCATGATCGTTATGGGACCGGGTGTTCCCATGGGGGTCACCGTTGATGCTATGACGAGCACAATCGATCTTGGTCCCACCTTTGCCGAACTTCTTGGCGCGACAGCGCCGAATTGGGTTGACGGACGATCACTGCTCGGTTTCTTCGCTCAGGGTGAAACACCACAAGGTTGGCGCAATGCGGTCCTTTCGGAAAGCCTGGGGGTTTCAACACCTGAAGATCCCGACTTTCAAAAAAATGCACCACCGCAATTCTTTGCCCTTCGCAGCGTAAAATGGCTCTACGTTGAATACGTTGACGGCTCAAAAACCTTGTATGACCTAGAAAATGATCCATATGAAATGGTGAACTTGGTGCGGACAGCTGACCCGCTGCTGCTTCAGAGGTTGTCGGCTCAACTCAAGCAACTCAGCACGTGCTCGGGTGACACTTGCCGCACCGCAGATTCAGTTGCTATACCTATTGCAACGATTTCTAACTAGCGTCTGCTTGCTCTAACGCAATTTGGCCAGCGGACTCTGTGATCAGTATTCGCGTGAACTCATTTCCACTGAGTGAAACAACAAAACCAGGCTTGTGCCCGTACACAGCATTAAAGTCCTTTTTGCCTTGATAGCGGGTGGTTCCCAACATGATCACACCCGGAAAACCCGTTCCTGGTGCACGGATTCCACGAAGGTGCACCCACAGGTCATTGACTCGAGCAATATTGATTATTTGATAAAGAGGAACGGAAAAACTCCTTTTAAGTCCACCCAGTTCCTCTTTACGGGACATGGAAACATGCAAATATCCCCCCTGCGGGATGAGCAAAGCCACGATTAACCCAGTGCCTTCTCCAAGTCGGCCAATAGGTCGTCAACTTCCTCAATACCAACACTGAGTCGAACTAGATCACTCGGGACTTCAAGAGGACTTCCACTCACCGAAGCATGAGTCATGCGACCCGGGTGCTCAATCAAAGATTCAACCCCACCGAGGGATTCGCCCAGTGTAAATAGCGTTGTTTTGGAACAGAGATCAAGTGCTGCTTGCTCACCAGCTTTCACTCGAAAGGACACCATGCCACCGAAACCGCGCATTTGCTTTTTGGCAACCTCGTGGTTCGGGTGAGAAGCGAGCCCCGGGTAGAACACTTGACCCACGGCTGAGTGTCCTTCAAGGAGATCAACAATTTTTGCCGCGTTTTCATTATGACGATCCATGCGGACACCGAGTGTCTTTATTCCTCGCATGACCAACCATGAATCGAATGGTCCGGCAATAGCGCCCATTGCATTCCGGTGATAGGCCAACTGCTCGCCTAGTTCAGCATTAATTGCAACAAGTGCACCGCCGACAACATCACTGTGGCCGCCAAGGTATTTGGTTGTGCTGTGTACGACAACGTCGGCCCCTAGAAGGAGTGGCTGCTGCAAATAAGGAGATGCAAAAGTATTATCGATAACGAGTAGCGCACCGCCCGCATGTGCAATCTCAGCAATTGCCGCGATGTCCCCGACGTTGAGAAGCGGATTTGTCGGGGTTTCAATCCAGATCAACTTGGTTTTTGGAGTCATCGCCGCAGCGATCGAATCAAGATCTGTTACGGCCGCGGTTGTGTGGTCAATCCCCCAAGGTTCCGCCACTTTTTTAAACAGGCGATAGGTTCCGCCGTAGGCGTCATTGGGGATTACTACGTGGTCACCCGGCTTGAGCACGGTGCGAATCAGTGTGTCTTCGGCTGCAAGCCCTGAAGCAAATGCGAGACCGCGAGCCGTCTCAATTCCCGGCGCTTCAAGGGCTGCCATGCATTCCTGCAACGCAGTACGTGTTGGATTCCCGCTGCGGGAATACTCGTAGCCGTTTCGCAGCCCACCCACGCCATCTTGAGCGTAGGTCGACACCTGATAAATGGGCGGTACGACCGCTCCAGTCAGTGGGTCGGGTTCTTGCCCTGCGTGAATTGCGCGTGTATTAAAGCCGTCCATGCCTTCAGCCTATGGCGCATTGATGAGCGCGCTAAAGCAGAGGTCAACTATTGGTATTACATTAACTTTATGTTTGGATTTGGAAAGCCCTCAATGGTCACCCCCGAGTCAGCCTTACCGGGGCGCGACTCTCGCCCGTTGCCGGCGGGTGACACCAACGCTGTACTCGGTTCCTCCCTTGAAGGCCCTTGGCCGCAAGGTTCGGAAGTGATCTATTTGGGTGCCG
>Ga0213861_10000311_pt1 | contig 41837 bp, 36 predicted proteins | sample PICome_4_FD_160110 | JGI IMG/M metagenome (GOLD analysis project Ga0213861, IMG submission 160110) | Coastal seawater microbial communities near Pivers Island, North Carolina, United States - PICO131 | ecosystem: Environmental > Aquatic > Marine > Coastal | place: USA: North Carolina... | reverse complement strand
GGCCTGCGGCCTTGGCCATGGTGATCTTGCCCAGGGCGACGGTGGTGGTGGATTGGTCGAACTGCATCGCGATCCCCCCCTGCCCGTCGGGCACCGAAAAGGCGATAGGGTTGGTGCCGATCACGCGGGTCTTGCCGCCCGGTGCCGCCACGATGGGTGATGCATTGGTAAAGCCCATCCCGATAAAGCCGGAGCGCGCGATTTGTTCTGTGAAATAACCCAGCGATGTACAGGTATGGGCATGGCCCACGGCCAGTGTCGCAATGCCGGTCTGGCGGGCTGCGTCCAATGCCAGCGGCAGCCCATAGGCAAAGGCAGGCTGGGCAAAGCCGAAATGCGCATCCACATGGATGGTTGAGCTGCGCGGGGTGGTGACTGTCGGGGTCACATCCCCTTTGACCCGACCGGAGCTAAGCTGCTGGCAATAGCTTTCTACATAGTAAAGGCCGCAGATCTTGTTGCCAAAAGATTCGGCAGCCGCGACCGCGCGGGCCACTTCGGCGGCGGCAAATGCCTCTGCGCCATGGGCCATCAGGGCAGTTTTCACTGTCGCTTCGATTTTATCGAGTGAAATCTGAACCATGACTATGCCTTATCCCATGACCGCCCCTTGGGACGTTTATACTGTGATCAAGCAAAGCGACAGCGTCAAGCGCCGCAATACCCTAAACGGGTACGAGCTGGCCATTATCCAGTCTGATCTGGCGATCCATCCGGGCTGCCAGATCAAGGTTATGGGTCGCGATCAGGGCGGACAAGCCGGTGTCACGCACCAGTTCCATCAGCGCGCCAAAAACCTGATCCGAGGTCGAAGGATCAAGATTTCCAGTGGGTTCATCGGCCAGCAAAAGCCCCGGTGCATTTGCCAGCGCCCTGCAAAACGCCACACGCTGCTGTTCGCCGCCCGACAACGCCGCGGGCCGGTGACCCGCGCGCGCGGCGATGCCAACCTTGTCCAAAAGCGCATTGGCCCGTGTTTCCGCCGCCGCCCGCGAGGTGCCATTGGCCAGTTGCGGCAGCATGACATTTTCCAGCGCCGTGAACTCTGGCAGCAGATGGTGAAACTGATAGATGAACCCCACATCCGCGCGCCGCACCCGCGTGCGGCGACGATCAGAGCGGCCCGTCATATCGGCCCCCCCGATATGCACCAGCCCCGTGTCGGGCGTATCCAGCAGGCCCGCGATATGCAGCAGCGTTGATTTACCCGCCCCCGAAGGCGCGACCAGCGCCACGACTTCGCCTGCGGCGATGCTGAGGTCGACACCGCGCAAGACCTGCACTTCGTTCGGCTTGCCCGGATTGTAGGATTTGGTGATGCCAGACAGGCTGAGGACCGGATCATTCATAGCGCAGCGCCTCAACCGGGTTCATCCGGGCGGCACGGCGCGCGGGAAACAAAGTGACGACAAAAGACAGGCCCAGCGACAGCGCCACGGCTGACAACACATCACCCAACTGCAACTTGGCCGGCAGGAAATAGATACCCCGCACGGATGCATCCCAGGCAGTACCGCCAGACAGGTAATTCACAAAGCCAAAGATCTGGTCGACATAGATCGCAAAAAGACAGCCCAGCACCACGCCCAGCGCGGTCCCGATGATCCCGGTAAAGGCCCCGCAGATGAAAAACACCCGCATGATCGACCCTTCGGTCAGGCCCATGGTGCGCAGGATGCCAATGTCGCGCCCCTTGTTCTTGACCAGCATGATCAACCCCGACACGATGTTCATCGCGGCGATCAGCACCAGCACCGACATGATCACGAACATTACCCGGTCCTCAATGTCCAGCGCGTTCAGAAAGGCCCCGGAGGCATCCTTCCATGTCCAGATCTGCCCGCGTTCGCCCGCGGCCTGCAATAAGGGATAGGCCAGATCGTCAACCCGCTCGGGATCTTCGATCATCACCTCAAGTTCATCCGCCACACCCTCGCGGTTGAAAAAGGCCTGCGCCTCGGCGATCGGAAGATAGGCCCGCGTCCGGTCGATGTCATAGCGCCCGGCGGCAAAGATATAGACCACCTCATAGGAATTCACCCGCGGGCTGGTGCCAAAGGCGGTCTTTACCCCGTTGGGTGAAATCAGCTTGACCCGGTCGCCCACGCCGACCCCCAGCGTATTGGCCAGCCCGATGCCCAGGGCGATGCCCTGATCGAAACGGTCGATATCGCCGCGTGCCTGATCAGAGGCGGCAACACGCGGAATGGTTTTCAGATCGGCTGCGGCAATGCCGAACACCTCGACACCGGCGTTGGACTGTCTGTTGTTCGCCATCACCTGCTGGCGCACCAGCGGGGCCACACGGGTCACACCGGGCACGGCCGCGACCCGGGCGGCCAGCGCCTCGTAATCGGTGATCGTTCGGTCGATCTGCCCGTTGGGTGCGACCTGACCCAGCTGGTAGACCGTGACATGCGCATTCGCCCCCAGGATGGTGCCGACGAATTCGGCGCGGAAACCAGACCGCACAGACAGTGTGGCAATCAGCGCAAAGACCGCCAATGTAATCCCAATCAGGCTGATCCAGGTCATCACGCTGACACCGCCCTCGGCGCGCCGGGCACGCAGATATCGCCAGGCGATCATCCATTCAAAAGGGGCAAAGGGGGCAGTGTTGGCCATGGTCAGGATCCTGTCAGGTGCTGCGCAACCTGAGGCTTTGTCACAGCAGGGTCAAGCGGGGTTTGAACCGGTAGAACGGCGGCGGCGAAAAGGCCAGGCCAGCAGACGCACCACCAGACCGCAGACCAGGGCCCCCAGCAAAAAACCGACCCCGCCAAAGGTCATCCCGGCGAAATTCAACGGCAGGGCGGGCTGGTAGGCCGACCATGCGGCCTGCGCAATATCGCGGTCTGAAAAACGGGACAAATGATAGGCCCGCATAAAGGGCCCCTGCCCGTCAAGCGCCGTCAAATCAGCCTGCAACCTGTCATAGCGGGCGAAAGTTGCCGTCATGTCACCGCTCCTGCGCTCCAAAAAGGCAGTGCCTTGCATCTGCGCAAGCGCCCCCTCACGGTCCAGCCCGACAGCCAGCGCCGAGGCGTCAAAATCAGCCACCACTTCGGCCAGCGCATCCACGGCACCGCCAAGACGCTGGGCATATTGCTGCGAAAACTCAGGAAATTGCGACGTCGTCGCGGCCCCCGCAAGGCCGCCCACCAGGGTCAGGGCACGCAAGATCATCGCACACCGCCCGTGCAAGACGCCCCAACCCCCAAGGGTTCAACCATAAAACTAAATATTCTCAAGGCCATAGGGCTGCTCAAACCGTGTTTTTCCGCACTCTATCAGAGCAGCCCCAATGGTCAAAGCCTCAGGCGATACCGGCGTAAATCTGCGCCAGACGCGCCACGACGGCTTCTGGCGGCAGCTCTTCGCTTTCGCCGGTCCGCCGCGAGGTCAATTCCACAACGCCGTTTTTCAGGCCACGTGGCCCCACTGTGATCCGCCATGGCAGACCGATCAGGTCCATGGTGGCAAACTTGCCGCCCGCCCGCTCATTGCGATCATCATACAGCGGCTCAAGCCCAAGGGCCGTCAGCGATGCATAAAGCGCCTCGCAAGCCGCATCCGCCTCTGCGTCGCCCTGTTTGAGGTTCACGATGCCTGCGTGATAGGGCGTGACCCCCTCTGGCCAGATGATGCCCTTGTCATCATGGCTGGCCTCGATGATCGCGCCCATCAGGCGGCTGACGCCAATGCCGTGGCTGCCCATATGGACCGGCACGGGCTTGCCGTCAGGCCTTTGGACCGTGGCCCCCATGGCTTCGGAATATTTGGTACCGAAATAGAAGATCTGTCCCACCTCGATGCCCCGCGCTGTGCGGCGGCGTTCCTCTGGGATGGCATTGAACAACGCCGGGTCATGGGTCTCGTCGGTGCGCGCATATCTGGAGGTGAACTCCTCCATCACCGCGGCACAATCCTCGACACTGCCATAATCGATATCGCGATCCCCAAAGCTCAGGTCGGTGACGGCGGAATCGTAGAAAACCTCTGATTCCCCGGTTTCGGCAAGCACCAGAAACTCATGGGTGTCATCGCCGCCAATCGGGCCCGAATCCGCCCGCATCGGAATCGCCTGCAGGCCCATCCGCTCATAGGTCCGCAGATAGCTCACCAGATGGCGGTTATAGGCATGCAGCGCAGCTTCCTTGGTCAGATCAAAGTTATAACCGTCCTTCATCAGAAATTCCCGGCCCCGCATCACACCAAAGCGCGGACGGATCTCATCACGGAATTTCCACTGGATCTGATACATCGTCAGCGGCAAATCCTTGTAGCTGCTGACATGAGCGCGAAAGATATCCGTGATCAGCTCTTCGGCAGTGGGGGTAAACAGCATCTCGCGCCCGCCCCGGTCCTTGATGCGCAGCATCTCTTCGCCATAAGCATCATAGCGCCCGCTTTCGCGCCACAGATCGGCAGACTGGATCGTCGGCATCAACATCGCCATGTGACCCGCACGCGCCTGTTCTTCATGAACAATATTCTCCAGCTTGCGCAGAATCTTGAAGCCCAGCGGCAACCACGAATAAATCCCCGCGGCAGATTGCTTGATCATGCCCGCCCGCAGCATCAACCGGTGGCTGACGATCTGCGCCTCGGAAGGGTTTTCTTTCAGCACGGGCAGGAAATAACGGCTCAAACGCATGGGGCGCTCCTCAGAACTCTATTCATATCCCGCGATGCCTAATTCAAAGCTCCGCCCGACACAATTACCTTCTCTTTTTGGCCCCAAATACCTCAGAGCGCGAGACAGCGTCTCGCATCCGGTTTGGCCGGGGCCAAATCAAATATCACTTGTGGGCCCTGGCCCACACAATCACCGCACCGCCCGCTGCGCGAGTGCCAGCGCAACCTTGACCGCCTGGCCCATGTCCTGCACCGAAATCCATTCCAGCGGGCCGTGGATCTCCTGCATGCCGGTAAAGATATTCGGGCAGGGCAATCCCATCTCTGTCAGCCGCGATCCATCGGTGCCGCCCCGGATGGGCACGCTGACGGGCTCCAGTCCCACATCGGCCACGGCCGCGCGGGCCAGATCAACCGGCGTCATGTCCTTTTCCAGCCAGTAGCGCATGTTGCGATACTGCGGCGTGATCTCGCAACTGATCTGCGCGCGCGGCTCGCCTGCGGCGACAGCGGCGCAGATCTGGCGCAGCAAGGCCCCCTTGGCCGCCAGTCCGTCCAGTTCGAAATCACGAATGATCAGGATGATCTCGGCCTGAGACGATCCGCCCCTGATCTCGCTGGCGTGGATGAACCCTTCGGTCCCTTCCGTGGTATCGGGGGTCATGGTGGTCTGCGGCAGCATCATCACGATCTTGGAGGCCAGATGCAGCGCATTGACCATCTTGCCCTTGGCAAAGCCCGGATGGGCCGAGACCCCCACCACCTTGATCACCGCCCCGTCAGCCGAGAAGGTCTCAAATTCGATCTCGCCGGGTTTGCCGCCGTCAAAGGTAAAGGCAAAATCCGCGGCCATATCTGCGGGCAGTCGCGCATCGACACCGCGCCCGATCTCTTCGTCGGGGGTAAAGGCCAGACGGATCGGGCCATGTTCGATCTCTGGGTTATTCAGCAAATGCCGCGCGGCGGTCATGGCAATCGCCACGCCCGCCTTGTCGTCGCCCCCCAGCAGCGTCAGACCGCTGGCGGTAATGATGTCCTCGCCCTGTTTCTGGCCCAGATAGGGCGAATTGTCGGGCGAGAGTTTCAGATCAGGGGCATCGGCAAAGGTGATGTCGCCCCCGTTGTAGCCGCGATGCACCACGGGTTTCACCCCGGTGGCATTGAACTGCGGGGCCGTGTCCACATGGGCGCACCAGCCCATGGTGGGCCCTGCAACGGTGCCGGGGATGGTGGCCAGTACCACGCCATAATCGGTCAGGGTGACGTCAGATGCCCCCATCTCTTCCAGCTCTGCCACCAGCAGGCGCAGCATGTCGAATTGTATCGCCGTACTGGGCTGGGTTTTCGATGCCGCATCACTTTGGCTGTCGATGGCCGCATAGCGTACAAGCCGCTCTTCGAGTTCTTGGTCAAATTCACTGCGCATCAGATGGCCTCCTTGGGTTGCGCGGTGATCTGGGCCTGCCGGGCCCGCAGTGTCAAGCAGGCCCAGACGTCAGGGGGCCAACCACGTCCAGGCGGACCGAGGCGTCTGGCGAACCGAGGCGTCAGGGGAAACCGCCTGACCTGCGACCGGTCAGGAGATCTGCCGATCCTGACCTTCCCAATAGGGTTTGCGCAATTCGGTCTTGAGCACCTTATTGGCACCAGACAGCGGAAAGGGCTCTGTCCTGAATTCGATGCTGCGAGGGCATTTATAACCTGCAATCAGCTGGTGGCAGTGATCTTTCAACGCATCTGCCGTCACCTCTGCCCCCGGTTTCAGGATCACCAGCGCATGAACACTTTCGCCCCATTGTTCGCTGGGGATGCCGATCACGGCGCTGGTGGCCACGCCGGGGTGCTGGCCGATGGCATTTTCCACTTCGGCGGAATAGACGTTCTCACCCCCCGACACGATCATGTCCTTGACCCGGTCCATCAAAAAGATGAACCCTTCGGCGTCCATATAGCCCGCGTCCCCGGTCAGCACCCATCCGTCACGGATCGTTTCGGCCGTCACCTCTGGCTTGTTCCAATAGCCCAGCATGGTGTTGGGCCCTTTCACCGCAATCTGGCCGATGTCGCCGCGCGCGACTTCGTTCAGGTCCGCGTCCACCACCCGAATTTCACAGATCCGCGTGGGCCGCCCGGCAGAGCGCAGCTTGCCTGCCTTGGGCCCATCGAGGACATGGTACTCCGAAGGTAATATCGTCGCGATCGGGCTCAGCTCGGTCTGGCCAAAGGCCTGGATAAAGCCCGCATTGGGGAATTTCGCAAAGGCTTCGACCAGCACCGCCTCTGTGATGGGAGAGGCCCCATAGGCGATCCGCCGGATGGAGGACACATCCGTGCCCGCCAGCTTGTCGCTTTGCAGCACCATCTGGATCATCACCGGGACCAGCAGCACCACATCGGGGCGGTGCGTTTCAATCGCGTCCAGCGTTGCATCGGGAGTGAACATCGGGATCACCACATGCGTGCCCGCCATAAAGGTGATCGCCGCAAAGGCAACCAGATCGGCAATATGGAACATCGGGGCCGCATGCAGGTAAACCGCCCCGTCCGCCACTTCCAATTCATGCGCATTGGCCACGCCGCCGACATAGAAATTCGTATGAGACAGCATCACGCCCTTTGGAAAACCCGTGGTGCCGCCGGTATAAAAGATACCTGCCAGATCATCGCCACTGCGGCCCGCATCCGGTGCAGGCGCGGCAGAGGCCAGGATGTCTTCGTAATTCAGCATGCCCGCAGGCGTATCGGCATCGCCGCAATAGATCACGGTTTTCAGCCCCGGCACATCGGCACGGACGGCATCTGCAACGCCTTTGAAGGCCTCATCCACGATCAATATCTCAGCGCCCGCATCATTGAGCGCATAGGCACATTCAGGCGCGGCCCAGCGGATGTTCATGGGCATCATCGCCCCTCCGCCCCAAACGCAGGCAAAGTAATATTCGATGAACCTGTCCGAATTCAGCGACAACAGCGCCACCCGATCCCCCGGTTTCATGCCCGCCGCCTGCAAGGCCCCTGCCAGCCGCGCAACCCGGTCCAGCATCTGCCCCCAGGTTTGACGCCGGTCTTTGTAGATGGTGGCGATCCCGTTCGGGTTGACCTGAGCGGCGCGTCTGATGATGGATGTCAACTGCATCGGCTATGACCTCTGGCTGAAGGTTGGACTGGTACCTGAACAGACTGCGCTTGACCGTCGCTGCCTGTCAATCTCTCTGTCAGCGCCCCCCATAAGGCCCAAAAGGCCCAGCAGGACTGCCCCCACCCTGGCCCCGACCAAGGCCCCAAGGCTGGTCCCAAGACTGATCCTAGACGACCGATGCCGCAGAAATTAACGGCCCGCCCCTTGAAACCAAGCCGTGAACGCGCAATGTCCATTTGACCCCAAGCCCCGGAGAACCATCCATGGCCCTGCCCGTGAAAGAACAACTGAAATACTGGGGCATCGCTGCGGCGGTGTTTCTTGTGGTGCTGTATTTTGTGGGCGATGTCTTGTTGCCCTTCCTGCTGGGTGGGGCGATTGCCTATTTCCTTGATCCTGTTGCTGACCGGCTGGAGCGCATGGGGCTGAGCCGGTCACTGGCCACTGCGGTGATCACCTTTGGGGCGGTCTTGATCTTTGTGCTGCTGGCGTTGCTGGTCATACCGGCGCTGGTCAATCAGGCCATCAGTCTGGTCAATATCGCACCGCAATTGTTCAGGGAATTCACGGGTTTTCTGACAGAGCGCTTTCCTGCCCTGCTGGACGAAGGATCAACCCTGCGCAGTTCGCTCAATAGTGTCGGGACCACCATTCAGGAACGCGGCGGCCAATTGCTTGAGACGGCGCTGGCCTCTTTTGCCTCCATCATCAACCTGATCGTCTTGTTCGTGATCGTGCCCGTTGTCGCGATCTATCTGCTGCTCGATTGGGACCGGATGGTGGCCACGATCGACCGGCTGCTGCCGCGCGATCATGCCCCCACAATCCGCAAGCTGGCGCGCGACATCGACAGCACGCTGTCCTCTTTCGTGCGCGGCATGGGCACGGTTTGCCTGATCCTTGGCACCTATTATGCGATTGCACTGATGGTGGTGGGCCTTCAGTTTGGTCTGGTCGTGGGCTTTGTGGCGGGGGTTGTGACCTTTATTCCCTATCTTGGGGCGCTTTTGGGCGGGGCGCTGGCGATTGGTCTGGCGCTGTTTCAGTTCTGGGGCGATTGGGTGTCAATCGGGATGGTCGCAGGTGTTTTCGTGCTGGGTCAGGTCATCGAGGGCAATATCCTGACGCCCAAGCTGGTGGGCGGCTCTGTCGGGTTGCATCCCGTGTGGCTGATCCTGGCGCTTTCCGCTTTTGGGACGCTGTTTGGCTTTGTGGGAATGTTGGTGGCGGTGCCACTGGCGGCCGCACTGGGGGTTTTGGCGCGTTTCGGGCTGGAGCAATACAAGCAAAGCCTGCTCTATCAAGGTATAGGGCGCGGCGCATCCGACACATCGGACGAAGACTGACATGACACAGCAACTTGGATTTGATTTGCCCAGCCGCCCGGCACTGGGGCGTGACGCCTTTTTTGTCAGCCCCGCGAATGCCGTGGCGCTGGCGCTGATTGACAGCTGGCCCAATTGGGCGGGCAACAAGCTGGTTCTGACCGGGCCAAAAGGGGCGGGCAAGACCCACCTGACCCATGTCTGGGCGGCGGCATCGGGCGCGCGGATCATAAAGGCCAGTTCATTGGCCAGTTCATCGGCCAGTAGTACGCCCGCAGACCAGATCCCTGACCTGGCCACAGGCCCCGTCGCGGTAGAGGACATCGACCAGATCGCCGGCAACCCGGAGGCGGAAACCGGGCTGTTTCACCTGCACAATCTGGTACTGGCAGAAGGCCATAGCATCCTGTTCACCGGCAATGCCCCGATAGTGCAATGGGGATTGCAGTTGCCTGATCTGCTGAGCCGGTTGCAAGGGGCCACTGTGGCCGCGCTGGAGGCCCCGGATGATGCGCTGCTGACCGCCTTGCTGGTCAAACTGCTGGCCGACAGGCAATTGACCCCCAAGGCCGAATTGATCCCCTATCTGTTGGGGCGCATGGACCGGTCCTTTGCCGCGGCAATTGATCTGGTGGAACGGCTGGACAGCGCCAGTCTGGCCCAAAAACGCCCCATTACCCGACAGTTGGCGGCCGGCGTACTGGACAAGGACGCCCCCGACACGTGATACTGCTGCCAAGTAGAACCGTGTCGTAAATCTTTTACACATCAACCCGATAAGGTCACCATGACCCAGACCGATTTCCTTTCAGGTGATTTTCCACCTGCCGTTGACATGCCAGAGCTGGACCTGACCGGCCCGGGCCGTTTCTTTAACCGTGAGCTGAGCTGGTTGGCCTTTAATTGGCGCGTGGTCGAAGAGGCCGAAAACCCCCGTGTGCCCTTGCTTGAACGGTTGCGGTTCCTGTCCATCTCTGCCGACAATCTGGATGAATTCTATACCGTGCGTGTGGCGGGCCTGCGCGAGCTGGCGCAGGCGGGCAATACCACCCCCGCCGCAGACGGGCTGACCCCGGCGGAACAGCTGGTTCTGATCAACGAAAATGCGCGCAACCTGATGATGACCCAGCAGCGCGTGCTGGTCGAATTGATGGCAGAGATGGATGCGCAGAACATCTATCTGGAACATACCGCGGACCTAAGCCGGGAGGACCGCATCTACCTGAGAGAAGTTTTCCTGAACCAGGTGTTTGCGGTTCTGTCCCCCCTAGCGATTGACCCCGCGCATCCGTTTCCCTTTATCCCCAACACCGGCTATGCGCTGGCGCTGCAACTTGAGCGCAGCAGTGACAAGCGCCCCTTGCAGGCGCTGCTGCCGATCCCGGCACAGATTGAACGTTTCATCGCTCTGCCCGCCCCCGAAGGCACCCTGCGCTACCTGCCGCTGGAAGACCTGCTGGTGATCCATATTCCGGACCTGTTTCCCGGTTATAAGCTGAAGTCGCATTTTGAATTCCGCGTCCTGCGCGACAGCGACCTGGAGGTTGAGGACGAGGCCGAGGACCTGGTGCGCGAATTCGAGGTTGCCCTGAAACGCCGCCGTCGCGGCGAGGTGGTGCGGCTGACCCATTCTGCGGGGGCCCCAGAAAAGCTCAAGGCGGTGGTGATGGCCGAACTGGGCGTGCATGACCGCGATGTGATCGAGATTGACGGCATGATCGGGGTCGACGATCTGTCAGAATTGGTGACGGATGCCCGGCCCGATCTGCTGTGGCCGCAATTCACCCCCCGTATTCCGGAACGCGTGACCGACCATGACGGCGATATGTTCGCCGCGATCCGGCAAAAGGACATGCTGCTGCACCACCCCTATGAAACCTTTGACATGGTGGTCCGCTTTCTGGCGCAGGCGGCACGTGATCCGAATGTTGTGGCGATCAAACAGACGCTTTACCGCACATCGCGCGACAGCCCCATCGTCGAGGCCCTGTGTGAAGCCGCCGAAGACGGCAAATCGGTCACCGCCCTGGTCGAGCTGAAGGCGCGCTTTGACGAGGCTGCCAACATCCGCCAGTCGCGGCGGCTGGAACGCGCGGGGGCCCATGTGGTCTACGGCTTTATTGACCTCAAGACCCACGCCAAGATTTCCACCGTGGTGCGGCGCGAAGGCAGCCAGTTGGTGACCTACACCCATTACGGCACCGGGAATTACCACCCGATTACGGCCCGGATCTACACGGATCTGTCGCTGTTCACCTGCGATCAAAAACTGGGCCGCGATGCCACAAAGGTGTTCAACTACCTGTCTGGCTATGCGCAGCCAGAAAGCCTGGACAATCTGGCGATTTCGCCCACCACGCTGAAATCAAGCCTGCTGGCGATGATCGCGGCAGAGGCAGAGCATGCCGCAGCCGGGCGGCCTGCGACGATCTGGGCCAAGATGAATTCGATCATCGATTCCGACGTGATCGACGCGCTTTATGCCGCCAGTGCAGCCGGCGTGAAGATCAGCCTGGTGATCCGGGGCATTTGCGGTCTTCGGCCGGGCGTGAAGGGATTGTCTGAAAATATCCGGGTGAAATCCATCGTCGGACGTTTTCTGGAACATTCGCGCATTGTCTGTTTCGGCAACGGCTACGGCTTGCCGCACAAGAAGTCGCGGGTCTTTATCTCTTCGGCGGATTGGATGGGACGCAACCTGACGCGTCGTGTCGAGACGCTGGTGGAGATTGAGAACCCAACGGTCAAGGCGCAGATCACCAGCCAGATCATGGCGGCAAACCTTGCCGATGTGGCGCAAAGCTGGATCATGGCCCCCGACGGCACCTTTACCCGGCCCGCCTATCAAGAGGGGCAGTTCACCTTTAACTGCCACCGTTTCTTCATGGAAAACCCATCGCTGTCTGGCCGGGGTTCTGCGGGAGCATCAGATGTGCCGCAGCTGACCCATACAGAAGATTAAGGCGTATCTTGGCATCCTTGATGCTGTGTGCCCCCTTTAACGCGTTGAAATTCTTGATTTCAGACAGCGTTAGAGGGGGCAAGTTCACTGCAAAGCGTTTCAGGCACCGTTAACGATTGACCCTGCCCGCGCACTGCACCATTTTGCCCCCAACGTAATCAACCAGCGGAGTACGCATGGCTGACCAGACCAACAACGCCCGAGCGCTTGTACCCGAAACGGGCGTCGCTGATCTGGGGCTTTTTGGCAAACCCCTGTTCGAGGACCCCAGTGCGCGTGCCTTGGCGCGGGTCGGCGTTGTGGATGTGGGGTCAAACTCTGTCCGTTTGGTGGTCTTTGACGGCGCGGCCCGCTCTCCTGCGTATTTCTACAATGAAAAGATCATGTGTGCCCTTGGGGCTGGCATGGCCGAGACCGGGCATTTGTCGCCCGAGGGCCGGGTCCGCGCCCTGTCCGCGATGCGCCGGTTCAAGAAACTGGCCGACAGCATGGGATTGTCCGAACTGACCGTGGTGGCCACAGCGGCGGTGCGCGACGCCAGCGACGGACGCGCGTTTTGCGACGAGGTGCTGCGCGATACAGGCCTGCGCATCTGGGTGATCGACGGCGAGGAAGAGGCACGGCTGTCAGCGCAAGGCGTTCTGTTGGGCTGGCCCGGGGCCTTTGGTCTGGTCTGCGATATCGGCGGATCCTCAATGGAGTTGGCCGAAATATCGGGGGGCCGAGTCGGCCGCCGCGTCTCATCCCAACTAGGGCCGTTGAAACTGCGCGACATCAAGGGCGGTGCCAAGGCGCGTAACGCCCATATCAAGGAAGTCATGCTGCGCCTCAAAGACACCATGGGGGCCCAGCGCGACCGGTTGTTTCTGGTCGGCGGATCATGGCGCGCCATTGCACGGATCGACATGACCCGGCGGGGCTATCCGCTGCATGTCCTGCATGAATACCGCATGTCGCCGCGCGCGGTCAGCGCCACGGTGAAATACATCAAGAACAGCGATCCAGAAGAGCTGCGTCTGGCCTGTGGTGTGTCCGCCAGCCGGATGGCGCTGGTACCCTATGCCGCCGAAGTGCTGAGCCGTCTGGTCAAGACCTTTACGCCCAAGGACATCGCCATCTCAAGCTATGGGATCCGCGAGGGCATGCTGTATGAGCAGATGCCCCAGCGCCTGCGCGACCGTGACCCCCTGCTGGAGGCCTGCCGCTTTGCCGAAGCCAAGGATGCCCGCACGCCGGGCTTTGGCAAGGTGCTGTATAACTTCATCCTGCCGCTGTACAAATCCGCCTCGGCCCCGCGCAGGCGTTTGATCAAGGCGGCCTGCCTTTTGCATGATGTCAGCTGGCGGGCGCATCCCGACTACCGGGCCGAGGTCTGTTTTGACAATGCCACCCGCGCCAATCTGGGCGGATTGAAACATTCAGAACGGGTGTTTCTGGGTCTGGCGCTGCTGCACCGCTATTCCAACAAACGCGAAAATTCGCGGTTTGAAGATCTATACGAAATGATCGACGAAAAGGCCCGTGCGGATGCCGAAGTCCTGGGCAAGGCCATGCGCTTTGGCGCAATGCTATGGATGAACCCCGAAGAAGAACGCGGCGAATTGCGGTGGTTCTCAAAAAAGAAGCAACTGCAATTGCGCCTGACCCAGGACATGCTGCCATTGTTTGGCGAAGTCGCTGAGGCGCGGCTGAATTCGCTTGCCGCGTCGCTTGGTGCTATGGTCGAGATCAAGACGGTGAAGGCGCGCAAAATCCAGGTGGACGAATAGGGTTCAGGGCACGGGCCTATTACGCAACAGCGTCCCCCGCATGAGCCATTCACACAGATGCGTCAAAGGTCAATCTGCGGGGCGGGGTCGACCGGGGTTGCAGGCACATCTTCCGGGGCCTCGGGCTTGCGGCGCATGATGATGTCGCCGTTGGGCAGGATCTCGGGGGCCTCATAGGCATTCCAATCCTCAACCTCGCGCAAAAGCGCAGTGAATTTCGGGCCCATCTGATCGGCAAACTGCCGAAAGGCCGGACCGATATCATCAGCCAGCCCTGAAAATTCTTCAATCGCAGGCTCCATCTCCTTGAGGATGCCTTCCATGAACATCTGCGCGCCCCGCTCCATCAGCGACAGGCCGCGTTCCTCTTCTGCCTGGGCCACGGGAGCCAGAACACTCAGCACGGTCACAAAGGGGATCAGCTTTTTCATGAAATCAATATAAGGCAATCCACGCCGAATTACGAGGGATCGTCGAAATCAATCGTAACCGGAAAATGATCAGAGGCGGCAACCAAAGCATCGCGCAGATCAGGCGTTTTCCAGCATTCAGGGTCATCCATCGGATGCCAGATGCGCCATTTGGCCTGCCTGGACAGAAAATCATCCGTGACCATGATATAATCCAGCAACGCCTGCAAGAACCGCTTTTCCTGCCGGATCCAGAACCGTGCCGTGGTCGGCAAGGCCGCCAGTTTCCGGGCCAGCGCCTGCCGGGCATGGGGGTCAAACAGCTCCTGCTTCTTGCCATGGCCCATGACGATCTCAACCGAAGAACGGCCAAAAAGGGTCTCAAATTCATCAAGCCCAGGACCGTCGTTCAAATCCCCCAGCACCATCAGCGGCGTGCCGGCCTGCACATGCGCCTCTACCCTGCCGCGCAGCCAGATGGCCTGCGCCAATTGCTTGCGGCGGTTGGCGATATTGATGCTGATCATCTCGGCATCGCTCCGCGCACCATGCGGTGCCTTGGATTTCAAATGTGCCCCGATTATCTGAAATCGAAACCCATTGCGCGTCTCAACCGCAACCTCAAGCGGCGGCTTGGAGAAAACCACAAGGTCTTCGGTCGCATCAATGTCCAGGTCAATGCGCAAGGACCCGTCAAATCGCGGCGCACCCGTGGCCCCCTCCGGTCCAGAGGACACACCCTGCGGATCATGTCGGCAGGTCAGGACATCAGGATCATACAGCAGGGCAATTTCCTGCTGGGTATCATTGGGAAAACCGATCACCACCTCACGCGCCCGCAGGCCGAAATGCTCGGCAAAGCCGGTCAGCGCCCGCACCGTCGACTGAGAACCGCTTTGGTCCGGGGCCTCGATCACCATGATCGCATCCGCATCAAGCGTCTTGAACACCCGGCCCAGCGCCGCAGTCTGCTCGGCACGGGTCACCTTGTAGCGCGCAGACCATTCCCCATCATTGAACAATACGCCCTTTTGATCAAACAGCGACGAAAACCATTCAACATTATAGGTCGCAATCCGCATCAGACCGCCTTGCCGGACAAGGTTTCCCAAGCGCGGTTGATGTCAATCATGCGCTTTTCAGCCATGCGCACGGCCTCTTGCGGCAATCCCCGGGCGACCAGCGCATCGGGGTGATTGTCCTTGACCAATTGCCGCCAGGCCGCGCGCGCCTCTTGCAGCGACGCATTGGGCGAAATCCCCAAGACACTATGCGGCAAAGGCGAGGTATCAGGCACGAACCGCGCCTTGAGCGTATGAAACTGGGCCTCCGACAGGCCGAAAATCCGGGCCACTTCCTCTAGGAAAGCATCCTCGTTCGGGTGATAGGTGCCATCAGCCATCGCAATGTGAAACAATCCCTCGATGAGGTCCGTCAGGATGGCGGGCTGGTCCTGGAACATCCGCGCGATCCGGCGGGCGTAATCGTCAAAGCCTGCCACATCATGGCGCGCCATGTTAAACACCCGTGCCGCCCCCGGGGCATCCGCTTCCGCAATCTGGAACACCTCCCGAAAGGCCGTGACCTCATCGCGGGTGACCAGCCCGTCGGCCTTGGCCATTTTTGCCCCCAGGGCGATCACCGCGATGGTAAATGCAACAGAACGTTCCGGCGGACTGCGCAAACGGTCAAAGACAGCCGCCAACCCCTCGCCCAAGGCGAGTGCAGACAGGGCTTCGGTGATACGGGTCCAAATCGACATGGGCATGATCATACCTGAGCCAGTCTGGGAAGTCAGGGCCGCAGCAAGGTTTTCTGCATTAAAATCAAGCCAGACCGTTGGTTTGCCACCCCCCGCGCCGCAGCAGCCCACCAAATCGCACAGGCCTCAGGCCAATTCCCGAACCTCGCCCTTCCGCTCAAACCGCGCCGATAGCCGGGCCACATCCTGCACAAAGCGAATACGCCCGTCGCGCAGATGCGGGGCCAGCAGCACGGCCAGCGCCTCCGCTTCCGGGTGGGCCACTCGCAACTCTGTCAGCCGCAGACCAGATGCAGCCAACCGCGCAGCCGGATGGGCATCCCCCTCCCATTCGATCAGGGCCGGCGCACAATTGTCAAAGGGCAACACACCACTGATCGGCACGGCCATGCGCCAACGCAAATCCCCGCGTTGCAACGACACCGGTTCCCCGAACCCCTGCGGCAAATCTGCAAGCGTGGCATCCAGGTCCTCACATCGACAGATCCAGTTTGTCAGGCGCGCAGGCCCGCGAAACCTGTCCAGATCGAACCAGCGTGCCCGATCCGGTTTCGGTGCCTCGGGGTTGATGGCGATTGCTTCAAAATACAGCCCGTCCTCCAAGCCCAAAAGCCTGTTGTGAGTATGGAAAACCGCATGCTCCCCGCCGGCCTGCAATGCCACGCCCAACGCCTGTTCCGCATGCTGTGTTGCCGCCGCCAGCGTCTCTGCGGCAACTGCGATATGGTCGAACTCCATCCCACCCATCCTCTTCTCTTTTTGGCCTTAAATCCCTTCGGAGGGGGTTTGGGGGAGGCAGACAGCCTCCCCCATTCCATCAATCCCGCGCCGCCCGGATGAGTTTGAGAATATCCTCGGCCGCAGCAGGAATATTGGTGCCGGGACCAAAGATCGCCTTGACCCCTGCATCATAGAGGAACTGGTAATCCTGCTGCGGAATAACCCCGCCGCAGATGACCAGAATATCCTCCGCCCCCGCCTCCTTCAGCGCCTGCACCAACTGCGGGGCCAAAGTCTTGTGCCCGGCGGCCTGCGACGAGATACCGATCACATGAACATCATTATCAACCGCATCCTGCGCCGCCTCGGCAGGGGTCTGGAACAGCGGCCCCACATCCACATCAAACCCGATATCGGCAAAGGCTGTGGCAATCACCTTGGCCCCGCGGTCATGACCGTCCTGGCCCATCTTGACGACCAACATGCGCGGGCGGCGTCCCTCTTCTTCGGCAAAGACTTCAACCGATTTCTGGATCGCGGCAAAGCCTGCGTCGCCCTCATAGGCGGCACCATAAACACCCGCGAGGGTCTTCACTTCTGCCCGGTGGCGGCCGAACTCTTCTTCCATTGCCATACTGATCTCCCCCACGGTGGCGCGGGCCCGCGCCGCTTCCACTGCCCCTTCCAGCAAATTTCCACCCTCTTTGGCCCGGCGCGTCAGCTCTGCCAGTGCCGCGCTGCAGGCGGCGTCATCGCGGCTAGCACGGATGCTTTCCAGTCGCTTGATCTGGCTCAACCGGACTGCCACGTTATCGACATCCAGAATGTCGATCGGGTCTTCATTGTCGCGGCGGTATTTGTTCACGCCGACGATCACTTCGGTGCCCCGGTCAATATTGGCCTGACGGGTCGCTGCGGCCTCCTCGATGCGCAGCTTGGGCATGCCAGAGGCCACCGCCTTGGTCATGCCGCCCAACTCCTCGACCTCTTCGATCAATTTCCAGGCCGCTTCGGCCAGATCATGGGTCAGCTTTTCAACGTAGTAGGAGCCCGCCAGCGGATCGACCACATTGGTCACCCCAGTTTCTTCTTGCAAGATCAGCTGCGTGTTGCGTGCGATCCGGGCCGAATGTTCCGTGGGCAGGCCGATCGCCTCATCCAGTGAATTGGTATGCAGACTTTGCGTCCCGCCCAAAACGGCGCTCATCGCCTCAAAGGCCGTGCGCACCACGTTGTTGTAGGGATCCTGTTCCGCAAGGCTGACCCCGGAGGTCTGGCAATGGGTCCGCAGCATCGAGGATTTGGGGTTCTTGGGTTCAAACTCCGACATGATCTTGTGCCACAGCAGACGGGCCGCGCGCAGTTTGGCCGCTTCCATGAAAAAATTCATGCCGATGGCAAAAAAGAAGCTGAGCCGCCCGGCAAATTTGTCCACATCCATGCCCCGGGCAATCGCGGCCCGCACATATTCGCGCCCGTCCGCCAGCGTAAAGGCCAGCTCCTGCACCAGGTTCGCGCCCGCCTCTTGCATATGGTAGCCAGAGATCGAGATGGAGTTGAATTTTGGCATCTCGGAGGATGTATATTCGATAATATCGGCAATGATCCGCATCGAAGGCTCAGGCGGATAGATATAGGTGTTGCGCACCATGAATTCCTTCAGAATGTCGTTCTGAATGGTGCCTGAAAGGACGGATTTGTCATGCCCCTGTTCTTCGCCCGCCACGATGAAACTGGCCAGGATCGGGATCACAGCACCGTTCATGGTCATCGACACAGAGACTTTATCCAGCGGAATGCCATCAAAGAGGATTTTCATATCCTCGACGCTGTCGATGGCCACGCCCGCCTTGCCCACATCACCCTCAACGCGGGGATGGTCGCTGTCATAGCCGCGGTGTGTAGCCAGATCAAAGGCCACCGAGACGCCCTGCTGGCCCGCAGCAAGGTTCCGGCGGTAAAAGGCGTTGGATTCCTCAGCCGTTGAAAAGCCCGCATATTGACGGATGGTCCACGGACGGCCCGCGTACATCGTGGCCTTCACACCGCGTGTAAAAGGGGCCTCACCGGGCATGGAGCCCAGATGGGAAACGCCTTCCAGATCCTGTGCGGTATAGACCGGCGATACGTCGATCCCTTCGAGGGTTTTCCACGTCAGATCGTCAACACCACGGCCCCGCAGCTCTGCTTCAGCGGCTTCGCGCCAGTTGTCCTTGGTCATATCCTTGTCCTTTTATCATGGCACCCGCCGGCAGATTTGTCTCTGCTCTGGTGCGGTGCGTGTCCTGTGTCAGTGTGGCCAGACCATCTGCCCCGGCAATCAGCCAGTGCATATCGTCTGCGTAATTTTCCCTCAGGCGGGCGGTTTGTTCGGCCGAAAATGGCTGCCAACGGCCTGTCGCATCAGGCAGCAGATCGGGGTCGGATCCCTGGTCGTTCAGCATGCGGCGCAGTGCTTGCACGTCATGGGACCGGTTCAGCCAGCGCAATTTGTCGTCCGCAGGGGCATCCGCCCCAAGCGCCAGCTGCAGGATCTGGTCTGGCCTGCCATTATGCACCTCAAAGGGGATCACCTCAATTTCGGCACCCGGCACAGCACAGGCCAGATCGGTCACGACATCGCGCCAGCTGCGGCTGTTGCGTGATATCGCCTCGCATTGGGCGGTCGAGGGTACCGCATGGCCCCGCGCCACGACCATAGCGCTGGCCGAGGCCCACCAGATGTCCTGCGACCGGATCGACAGCACGATCCGCCGGACCCGGCCGCCAAATGCCGGGGCCAACCGTGCCGCACGTTCCCCCGCCGCCGGATAAAGCCGGCCCAGACGTAAATTCTGCGCGCAGCTGCCCAGCAGGTTTTCGTCACTGACCAAAAGCTGCCGGATACCCCGCGCCTGCGCCTGTTGGCACATCATGCGCACGCGCCCTTCGGCCCGGCGCGCAAAGTTACGGCCCTTGGTGGCCACCATGGACCGAAAGAGCCCCGGAAACACCGTCTTGCGCGACCGGCGCGGCCCCCAAAAGGCCACGTCCTCAGCCGACAGATCATCCATTTGATCGCGCATGTAGTTTTGAAAGGTCGTTGTTGCGGTGCGATGTGCGCCAAGATGCAGGATTACGTCCATAAGGGTGCGGCCAAGCCTCTGCCAAAGCGCCGCCCCGTCCGGCTGTGATGCGGGGAACACCGCGTTCATGCCCCCAAACCCCTTGCAGAGCGCTTAATGCGACAATGCGACAGTTTAGCCATCGTATTCTGTGAAATCCCGCTTATATCTGATGATATAGGAGACCACATGAAACGTATCATCGCCCTTGTAATTGCTGGACTAATCGCAACCGCAGGAACCGCGCAGGAGACTGCCATGCCGCAGGACCAGAACCTGTTTGCCACAGCCGATATGGCCGATTTGAGCGAATTTCGCTGGAAAAAACGGCCCGTATTGGTGTTTGCCGACAGCGCGGATGACCCCGCCTTTATCGAGCAGATGGAATTACTGCATGACCGCGAGGTCGAACTGGCGGAACGCGACGTGATCGTCCTGACCGATACGGACCCCGCAGCGCGCAGCCCTCTGCGCCTCAAGATGCGGCCGCGCGGCTTTATGCTGGTGCTGGTCGGCAAGGACGGCGGCATCAAGCTGCGCAAACCCTTCCCCTGGGACGTGCGCGAGATCACGCGCAGCATCGACAAGATGCCCATGCGCAAACGTGAAATCCGCGAGGAAAAGGACGCAGCGCGCGACAGCTGAACCGGGATTGCGGACCGATTGGACGCAGCCAGGATGGCCGCACGAAAGGGTCCGTTCCACTGTCGCAGAACGAAACCCATGTCGTGCTGATCCCTCGTCACTTGATCCAAAACAGGTTCCCATCGTGCCTGCAGATCGAAAACGCCGCCCCCCATGGGGTCATGGGCGTTATTCGAACTCCATGATCACGTCATCCACCGCAAGGCTGTCGCCTGCGGCCGCATTGACCTTGGTGACGATACCCTTTTTCTCGGCGCGCAGGATGTTCTCCATCTTCATCGCCTCGATGGTGCACAGCGCCTGGCCTTCCTGGACCTCGTCGCCTACGGCCACATCCAGTTTGACGATCAGACCTGGCATCGGGCAGAGCAGCATCTTGGAGGTGTCGGGGGCCACCTTGACCGGCATCAAACGGGCCAGTTCGGCCTGACGCGGGCTGCGCACATGGACAGGCAGGTCAGCGCCGCGTGTGCGAATGCGGAAACCACCGGAAATCTTGCCGACCTTCATCACCAAAGGCGCGTCGTTCACCCGCATTGAGGCCAATTGATCGCCCGGCGTCCAGTCACCTGAGACACGCAAAGCGCTGTCATCCTCGAAATGCACGGTGGCACCGTCATGATCCGCCTCGACCACCACATCAAAGGAATGCCCCTGAAGTGCGACGTTCCAATGGCTGCCCACCTTGCGTTCGTGGTTGTCCATCCGCCCGGAAACCCGCGCGCGGCGAATTTCACCGACGCGGTGCATCGCTGCCGTCGCGGCAGCAATACGGCGCAGGTCGACCTCGGCCAGTTCAACGCCGTCAAATCCATCCGGATATTGTTCTTCGATGAAAGCAGTGGTCATGCTGCCCTCAATAAAGATTGGATGATCCATCACAGCTGATAGGAACGGCAGGTTGTGCCCGATCCCTTCGACCTCAAAGCTGTCGAGGGCCACGCGCATCTGCTCAATCGCCTCGGCCCGTGTCGGGGCCCAGGTGCACAGCTTGGCGATCATCGGGTCGTAATACATCGAGATTTCGCCACCCTCATAGACGCCCGTGTCATTGCGCACGGCCATTGCCCCTGTGGGCGCATCATCGGCCCATTTGCCGTTGTCCGACAGGGGCCCCGCAGCGACCTCTTGTGGGGGACGGTAGCGGGTCAAACGGCCAATGGAAGGCAGGAAGCCGCGGTATGGATCTTCGGCATAAAGGCGGTTTTCGATGGACCAGCCGTTCAGCTTGACGTCGGACTGCTTGATCGTCAGCGGCTCGCCACTGGCGACACGGATCATCTGTTCCACCAGATCGACCCCGGTAATCAGTTCGGTCACAGGGTGTTCCACCTGCAAACGGGTGTTCATCTCGAGGAAGTAGAAATTCTTGTCCCCGTCCACGATGAATTCCACCGTCCCGGCAGAGGTGTAGCCCACGGCCTGCGCCAGCGCGACCGCCTGTTCCCCCATCGCCTTGCGGGTGGCTTCATCCAGGAAAGGCGACGGTGCCTCTTCGACCACTTTCTGGTTGCGACGCTGGATCGAACATTCCCGCTCGCCCAGATAGATGCCATTGCCATGGGCATCACACAGCACCTGGATTTCGATATGGCGCGGCTGGGTGACGAATTTCTCGATAAAGATCCGGTCATCGCCAAAACTATTGGCCGCCTCGTTCTTGGACGACTGGAACCCCTCGCGGGCCTCTTCATCGTTCCATGCGATACGCATGCCTTTGCCGCCGCCCCCAGCGGAGGCTTTGAGCATGACAGGATAGCCAACCTCATTGGAGATCTTGACCGCCTCATCCGCATCCGCGATCAGGCCCATATAGCCCGGAACAGTCGATACTCCGGCTTCCTGCGCGATCTTCTTTGAGGTGATCTTGTCCCCCATCTTTTCGATCGCACCGACAGGGGGCCCCACAAAAGCCACGCCCGCGGCCTCCAGAGCTTCGGCGAATTTCGAGTTCTCAGACAGGAAGCCGTAACCCGGATGCACCGCCTCAGCGCCGCTTTGTTTGATTGCGGCCATCACTTTATCAATCACGATATAGGATTGGTTCGCCGGGGGCGGGCCGATATGGATCGCCTCATCCGCCATCTGAACGTGCAAGGCCTGCGCATCCGCGTCCGAATAGATGGCGACCGAAGTCAGGCCCATCTTGCGTGCAGTCTTGATGACACGGCAGGCAATCTCGCCCCGGTTGGCGATCAGGATTTTCTTGAACATGAGGTATCCTCTTGGGTCTTTGGATAAACGCGGAAACCCCGCTGCAGCAGGTGCTGCGCGGGGTCTGTGAAACGGGAGCCGCGCGGGGCAAAGCCGCGCAGACGGGTTGTCAGGTCAGTTGCATTTGCCGGGGTAGACTTGGCAATAGGCGACATTGCCTGCCGCTCCGATCGCCGCACCCCGGGCAAGGCTGCCGCTGGTGATCGCTGCGGCACCGGCACCAATGGCGGCACCGCCCAGCGCCTGTTCGCCAATCGTATCGCCACAGGCCCCGAGGGCCGCACAAAGGAGGGCGATGCATGATAATTTCGTGACGGGCATGATGATGCTCCTTGGTGGCGGGTTGACGCAGGCGTTTCCCTGACACCGCCCCCCTCACGCAAGGTGGAAAAAAGGGGCAGTTCGAAATGTGCGGTACCGAACTGCCCCAGAGGGGAAGGGGTTAGGTCTAAGTCTGCCACTGGTCGCCCCGGATGGGCCCCAGCGTCAGCAATGCCGACGTTGGCCCAAGTCATCGCATGGACCAAGGGGGTCGAAACCCATTTCCTGAAATCGGCCAAGCCCCGCTTGTTTATGGAAATTTCTGGCAAAATCATGCCGATCAATCCTCGAATGCTTCGGGGAAAGACGCGCGGGCCACCGCCTCGTTGATCACCAGCATCGCTTCGTAATGCGCGGGATCAAACGGGTCTGTCGCTGGCAGCACCTCGCGGCCGAACAGCCAAGACAGCCGCCCTGCATCCAGATTGCCGCGCTCAAAGGGTTGATCCCCGAAATGTTCCCAAAGCGCCTTCATAAAGGCGGCATCGGCGCGCCGGTCAGGCGGGCGACGATCAGAACGACGTTCGCGCCGGGTGATCGGTGTCACCCCTTTGGGGTTCGGTCGACGGATGATGAATTGAAAATCGGTACTGGGCAAACGGCCCGGAAAACCGCGGTGTTTCAGCATATAGGCTGGCATCAGACGGCCCTCCGATCATAGGGCCACCCAAGGGGCGTCGGGGCAGACGCATAGGCCTGCCCCGCAGTAAGCTTACTTGTACTTACCTGTGTATGTTGGCTCAACCGAGATCGGCTCTGGCGCAACAACAACGTATTCTTCTTCGCTCTGGCCACTTGTGCATGCAGAAACAGCGGCGATAAAACCGATGGCTGCCAAGAATTTGATGCTCTTCGACATCTGTGTCTCCTGTGTATATGAGTGGGACGCGCATTGAATGACTGCCTCACACGCCCCGTTTCTGAGGTAAGGGATACTTGGGTATTCCTTGACGAGACCATAGAGCAATCTGCTGCAAAAACATATGGCAGCGAATGCAATCGGCAGACTTGTGACGCCAAAGCCTCAATTCCCATCGTGCATGAACCTTCAGCCGCAAGATATTGTGGTTTCATTATAAACCCTCCCAGATACAGGTGTTGTCCTGCACACGGTACGCTTCGAAAAACTGCGTTGCATCGGGGTAAGACACCCCAAATTCGGTCTCTTGGCTGGCAAGCGATACAACAATCACATCACCGCTCAGGCCATATTCCGCGATATAGGGCAGCGCCATCGTTTCGCATAAAAAGGTCATGTCGCTGGCCGTGGCTTCAGGGTCCTGCCCCTCTGCGTCAGAGGTGATTTCGGGCGCGACAAAGCGAAAGCGCAGCCAGGTTTCGGAACCGATCGTATCCACCAGCACCTCTTGCAGGGTAATCGGCTGGCCCGAGGGCACGTCGATGGCCAGCGCCGGGCTGGCGGCAAGGACAAGGGACAGGATCAGCGGTTTCACGGTGCTGTTTCCTCTTGGGTGGGGAAATCGGCAGGCGAAAGGATCTCGATCAGTTCCAGATCATCGGAATGGCGGACCTCGCGGTGTTTGATGCCCGGCGGCTGCAACACACAGGAACCTGCGCGCAGAACATGTTCGCCCGTTCCCTCGTATTCAAAAACCACCCAGCCCTGGGTGACATAGACCATCTGGAAATCCAGATCATGCGAATGCCAGGTGGCCGGGCTTTCCATGCCGGGCACCGCGCGGATCACATGGGCACCATAAGCCCCTTTGGTCGCGTCCTTGATCCCAAGGTCGCGGTATTCAAAGAAGGGGCGCAGCCCTGCGCCCTGAAACTTGCCGTCATCGGCATGGGCGATGGTAAAGGCCTGGTTCTTCCAAAGTGTCATGGCGCATGATCCTTGTAAGGTGGGCATGATGCCCACCCCGCGACGGTGGACGAGGCGTCCACCCTACAGCCTGCCCGCCGCGGGTGGTGGACAGGCATGTGAAGGCGGACGGAAAGACATCAAAGCTCTACAACGGAATGTTATCGTGCTTTTTCCAGGGCATCTCTTTCTTCTTGTTGCGCAGTGACGCAAAGGCCCGCGCGATCCGTTTGCGCGTGGTGCGCGGCTGGATCACTTCATCGATGAAACCACGCTCTGCGGCGACAAAGGGATTGGCAAAGCGCGCTTCGTAATCCGCCGTATGCTGCGCGATCTTATCGGCATCGCCCTTGTCCGCACGGTGGATAATCTCGACCGCCCCCTTGGCCCCCATCACCGCAACCTCTGCGGTGGGCCAGGCATAGTTGAAATCGGCCTGCAAATGCTTGGACGCCATCACCACATAGGCACCGCCATAGGTCTTGCGGGTGGCAATTGTCACCATAGGCACAGTCGCCTCGCCATAGGCGAACAGCAGCTTGGCACCATGTTTGATCACGCCGCCGTATTCCTGTGACGTACCGGGCAGGAAGCCGGGCACATCGACCAGCGTCAGGATCGGGATTTCGAAAGCGTCACAAAAGCGGACGAACCGCGCGGCCTTGCGCGAGCTGTCGATGTCCAGAACCCCCGCCAGCACCATCGGCTGGTTGGCGACAACACCCACGGTGCGGCCCTCGATCCGGATAAAGCCGGTGATGATGTTCTTGGCAAAATCCTGCTGAATTTCGTAAAAATCGCTTTCATCCGCCAGCTTGAGGATCAGCTCTTTCATGTCGTAGGGCGTATTGGCATTGGCGGGCACCAATGTGTCCAGCGACGGCTCGATCCGGTCAGGTTCATCAAAGAACGGACGCACGGGCGGTGCCTCGCGGTTGTTGGCGGGCAGGAAATCCACCAGCCTGCGGACCTCGGCCAATGCCTCCACATCGTTCTCAAAGGCCGCGTCAGCGACAGAAGACTTCTTGGTATGGGTAGATGCGCCGCCCAGTTCTTCTGCGGTGACCTGTTCGTTGGTCACGGTTTTCACGACCTCGGGGCCGGTCACAAACATGTAAGAGCTGTCTTTGACCATAAATATAAAATCAGTCATCGCGGGCGAATAGACCGCGCCACCCGCGCAGGGCCCCATGATCACGCTGATCTGCGGCACCACGCCAGAGGCCATGACGTTACGTTGAAAGATTTCACCGTAGCCGGCCAGCGAATCCACGCCTTCCTGAATACGTGCACCACCTGAATCGTTGATCCCGATCACAGGTGCCCCGTTTTGCACCGCCATATCCATGATCTTGCAGATTTTCTTGGCGTGGGTCTCAGAGACCGAACCGCCCAGCACGGTAAAATCCTGCGAGAACACATAGACCAGACGGCCGTTGATCGTGCCCCAGCCCGTGACAACACCGTCACCCGCAGGCTTTTGATCTTCCATCCCGAAATCAGTGCAGCGGTGCGTCACGAACATGTCGAACTCTTCAAAAGAGCCCTCGTCCAGCAGCAGATCCACCCGTTCCCGCGCTGTCAGCTTGCCACGCCCATGCTGCGCGTCAATCCGCCCCTTGCCGCCGCCCATACGGGCCGTTTCGCGGCGATCTTCCAGCTGTTCGAGAATATCTTTCATGGTTCACCCCTGCTTAATATTTCAGTCATGATACAAGGCAGGCCCATACAGAGGGAAGGGCGTTTCTGAATATTTGCAAATCATTTTCAGGGCTATCTATGCAAAGTGTAAAATTGCAAATTCACGCTGATCTTCTCGACAAGCTACACTGACCGGTTTACTTGCATTTGCATGAATGCACCCTCCCCTTCAGTGCCGGTCATCCGCTTTCTCGATCGCAGCACCCCGCCCCATGTGTCCACGCTGATCCTGCTTGCGGGATTGTCGGCGCTGGTGATGAACATCTTTTTGCCCAGCCTGCCGCATATGGCAGAGTATTTTGGCACGGAATATGCGGTCATGCAGCTCTCTGTGCCGCTGTATTTGCTGTGCAGCGCGATCATGCAGCTGTTCATCGGGCCGATCTCGGACAATCTGGGCCGCAGGCCGGTGATGATTGCGGGGCTGATCTTGTTCATGCTGGCCACGCTGGGCTGTATCTATGCGCCAACGACCACTGTCTTTTTGATTTTCCGGGTGGCGCAGGCCGTGATCGCCACGGCGATGGTGCTCAGCCGTGCGGTGCTGCGCGACCTTTATACCCAGGATCAGGCCGCGTCCAAGATCGGCTATGTCACCATGGGCATGGCGTTGGTGCCAATGATTGCACCTGCCGTCGGCGGCGCGATTGAGCAGTTCTATGAATGGCATGTCACCTTCTGGCTGATGTTTGCGATTGCCGGTGCGATCCTGATCCTTACCCTTTTCGACATGGGCGAGACGGCCAAGGCATCCTCAAAATCCATTCTGGCCCAATTTGGCGAATACCCCGAACTGCTGCGCTCTCCGCGCTTTTGGGGCTATGCGATGGCGTCGGCCTTTTGCTCTGGCGCGTTCTTTGCCTATCTGGGCGGCGCGCCCTTTGTGGGCTCCACCGTGTTCGGCCTCGATCCCTTTTGGCTGGGCATGTATTTTGGTGCCCCTGCGGTGGGCTATTTCACCGGCAATTTCATCACCGGCCTGTTTGCAACCCGCTTTGGCGTCAACCGCATGGTGCTGTGGGGGTGTCTGGCCAATGCAGCGGGCGGGGCCCTTTCCCTCACGATCTTCTTGCTGGGCTACGGCACCGCAGAGACCTTCTTTGGCATGATGACACTGATCGGTCTCGGCAACGGTCTTTGCATCCCCAACGCCACCGCAGGGATGCTGTCCGTGCGCCCACATCTGGCCGGCACTGCCTCTGGTCTGGGCGGGGCGATCATGATCGGCGGCGGCTCTGGTCTGGCGGTACTGGTCGGCTATCTGCTGACACCAGAGACCGGAGCCTATCCGCTGATCCTGCTGATGCTGGCGACCGCCATCGCGGGGGTCTGCTCCATCTTGCTGGTGATCCGCCGCGAGCGGCATCTGAACCTTACGGCAGGCTGACGCCCAGCGCTTGCAGGCACGGCTTTGCAAAGCTAGGCTGCCCCTAACTGCAAAGTTGCAAAGGGTGCGCCATGGCAAGTCAGAAACTCTATGCCGGAGCCAAGCTGCGCGAATTGCGCACCAAACTGGGACTGACGCAAAAGGATTTTGCAACCCGGCTGGGCGTTTCCCTGCCCTACCTCAACCAGATGGAAAACAACAACCGTCCCGTCAGCACGACCGTTGTACTTGCCCTTGCGACAGAATTTGGGATGGATGTCACAGAGCTGAGCGCAGGCGATGGCGAGCGGCTGGTCAGCTACATGCGCGAGGCGCTGGCTGATCCGGTTTTTCAGGGCAAGATGCCCCCGCTGGCTGATATCCGCCTTGCGGCCTCCAACGCGCCCGGGCTGGCGCGGGCCTTTCTTGACCTGCACCAAGGCTACCGCCAGACCCATGAACGCCTTGCCTCTCTGGATGAGGCCCTGGGCCGTGAAGATGCCCGCGCGGCCCCCTCACCCTGGGAAGAAGTGCGTGATTTCTTTCACTATTGCGACAATTACATAGATGCCGTGGACCGCGCGGCCGAACATTTTGCCATGCGGCAGGACCCGCAGACAACCATGCGCGCCTGCGCCATTGCCGCGCTTCACGAGGCGGGCGTGGCTGTCGCATTCGATGACACCGCAACTCTGCGCCGCTTTGATCCTGCCGCCAAAAAGCTGCATTTATCTGCGCAGTCGCCCTCAGAGACCCAGACCTTTCAGCTGCTGCTGCAAGTCGCCCTGATCCATCAGAACGCCCTGCTCGAAGCGACGCTTGATCTGGCGCGATTTACCACCGAAGCCGCGCGCGACATCGCCAAGATCGGTCTGGCCAACTACTTTGCCGGGGCGGCCCTGCTGCCCTATGGCCGTTTTCAGGCCGCAGCCCAAGAGTGCCGCCATGATCTTGAACTGCTTTCCAGCCGCTTTGGGGCTTCGATCGAACAGATCGCCCATCGCTTGTCCACGCTGCAACGTCCCGGCGCAAAAGGCGTGCCGTTCTTTTTTGTCAGGGTGGATCAGGCGGGCACGATCACCAAACGCCATTCCGCCACGCGGCTGCAATTTGCCCGCTTTGGCGGGGCCTGCCCCTTGTGGAATGTCCATAGCGCCTTTGAGACGCCGGGCCGTTTCCTGCGCCAGCTTGCCGAAACACCTGACGGCGTGCGCTATATCTCTTTGGCCCGCGACATCAGCAAACCCGCAGGGTGCTTTGGCGCGCCCGTGCGGCGCTATGCCATCGCCTTGGGATGTGAAATGCGCCATGCCCATCAATTGGTCTATGCCGACGGGCTGGACCTGAACCGCGACAGCGCCTTTGAGCCCATCGGCATTTCCTGTCGCATCTGCGAACGCAAGAACTGCCACCAGCGCGCCGTGCCGCCGCTGGAACGGCATCTGGTGGTCGACCCTGATCGCCGCGACATCCTGCCCTACCGCGTTGAATGATGCCTCAAGGGGTTCGGGGTTTCAGAAAACCATCCAGGATTTACTGTCTGGCCGCCCGCCAGCCAGATGCACGCGCCTGCGCTTCGGAACAAAACCAGCGCTCGCCCTGCTCCGGCCGGATGCCGGTGCGCTCATAGAACTTCTGCCCCGGCATGTGGTAGATCCGCTTGCCATCCGCGCTGATGTTCCCCTTGATCTGACAGGCCGCATCCGGCGCATTGCGCCCCTCGATCCGCGTCAAACGGTACCGCGCGGGCGATTGCATGGAAAACCCGTGAATGCCACGGTCCGCCACGGCAGCGGCTTTTTCCTCAAGGTCATAGTCATAGGAATATCTGCGATAGGCATAGGCCAGTCCGGCCTCAACCAATTGGCGGCCAATGTCCTGATCTGCCACGAAACATTTTGCCACCATGCGCCCGTACCGGTCGGTATCCACAGCAACACAGCGCGCGGTCGCCCCCTGATAGAGATCACGAACCTGTCGGGTCACCCAATCCCCGCACCCCCAGTTCTGCCCTGACAGCGTGGTGCAGGGCTGGTCACGCTCTGGTGCATCAATCCCGTGCAGACGCACGCGGGTTTCCCCAACATCCAGCGTGTCACCGTCAATGACCTGGACCTTGCCCACCACAGCGGCCGCAGCAACTGGCACAGCACATGCCAAAAGCATAAACAGGCAGAGCGGGAAACAGGCTGAAATTCTTAACATGCCCGGACTGTGGCCCAGAGCTTGGCCTTGATCAACGTAAACCGTTAAGAAACCTTAATCATTTCTTAACGCGTTTCGCGGAACGCCTTTTTCATCACAAATCCCTCAACGCGTCCAAACCTTTGAGTGCAGACAGCGCTAAGGGGGCAGGTTTTTGCGATGCGTCTCAGCGCTGTGATGTTTCCCATTCAGGGTGGTTCCAAGGCGCATCATTGGCACGTGGCAAAGGGTCTTTGCCCAGCAGATGATCCGACACTTTTTCGCCAACCATGATGGATGGTGCGTTGAGATTGCCATTGGTGATGCGCGGGAAAATCGAACTGTCGGCCACGCGCAAACCCTCAACCCCGATCACACGCGCCTTTGGGTCAACCACGGCATGAAGGTCATCCGCCCGCCCCATGCGGCAGGTGCCACAGGGGTGATAGGCGCTCTCGGCATGCTCCCGGATCACCTCGTCCAGCTCCGCATCGGTCTGATAGGCCGCGCCGGGCTGGATTTCATGTTTCACGAAGGGCTTGAATGCCTCTTGGGCAAATATCTCTCGGGTGAGGCGAATACAGGTACGGAATTCATCCCAATCCTGCGGATGTGACATGTAGTTGAACCGGATTACCGGATCATCCGCCGGATCGGCAGAACGCAGGGTGACCGCCCCGCGCGACCGGGACCGCATCGGGCCGGTATGGGCCTGAAACCCATGCCCCTCTGCGGCGGCCTGACCGTCATAGCGCACGGCGATGGGCAGGAAATGAAACTGGATGTCAGGATAGGGCACACCGGCCTTGGACCGGATAAAGCCCGCACTTTCAAACTGGTTGGAGGCCCCCATGCCGCGTTTGAAAAACAGCCATTGCGCACCAATCCATGCCTTGGAAAACAGGTTCCAGTGTTTGTACAGCGTGATCGGCTGCGAGGCGGCCATCTGGATATACATCTCTAGGTGGTCTTGCAGGTTTGCCCCCACCCCGGGACGGTCGGCCACAACGTCGATCCCATGTTCGGCCAGATGGGCCGCAGGGCCGATCCCCGACAACATCAACAGTTTCGGCGAATTGATAGAAGAGGCCGCCAGCACCACTTCGCGCTCTGCCTCGATCACCTCACGCTGCCCCTTGCGCAGCACCTGGACACCGGTGGCGCGTCCTTCCTTGATCACGACCCGCTGGGCCAGCGCGCGCACCACCTCAACATTGCCGGTCTTTTGCGCAGGCCGCAGATAGGCATTGGCCGCAGACCAGCGCCGCCCGTTCCAGACCGTCTGCTCCATCGGGCCAAAGCCTTCTTGCTTTTGCCCGTTGTAATCATCGGTGACCTGGTAGCCCGCTTGCTGCCCCGCATCGACAAAGGCCTGAAACAGCGGGTTTTCCCGTGGTCCGCGGCTGACATGCAAAGGACCATCCGTGCCGCGCCATGCCGGATCACCGCCATGACCACTGTCATGCCAGCTTTCCATGCGTTTGTAATAGGGCAGCACATCCGCATAGGCCCAGCCGCGTGCGCCCGCCTCTTCCCAATGATCAAAGTCCTGGGCATGGCCGCGTACATAGACCATCCCGTTGATGCTGGATGATCCACCAATGACCTTGCCACGCGGACAGGCCAGACGGCGGTTGCCCAGATGCGGTTCGGGCTCGGAACGGTAGCCCCAGTCATAGGTCTTCATGTTCATCGGATAGCTTAGCGCCGCAGGCATCTGGATCAGCGGTCCTGCATCCGTGCCGCCGTGTTCGATCACGATCACCCTGCGCCCGGCCTGCGCCAGCCGATAGGCCATGGCACAGCCCGCGCTGCCGGCACCCACGATTACAAATTCCGCTTTCATCACATCCCCTTCGTGATTCCGCGCAGGGTCAAGGATGCGCATCGCGCACCGGGCGCATGCCCGGCTTGTCCTTGACGCTGCGGGAATGGCATCGTCAAAATCGATCATGTGTCTTGAGCCACGGATTGTGGGCTCAAGCACCTCTCAGCATATTTCACTTCCGCCCCGCACCCGCAGACCCGCAGCGATAGGTCTTGTGCATCTCAACCCGCAGAGCGTCTTGCGCGTCAGTGCGCCTTTGGACAGGCCCCCTCAGAACAAGACCCCTCAGAAAGGCGCTTCCACATCGTCCATACGCACAAAGACCGATTTCAACTGGCTGTAATGCGCAATGGCCGCCTTGGAGTTTTCACGCCCCACGCCGGAATTCTTGGACCCGCCAAAGGGGGCCTCTACCGGGGCGTCATTATAGGTGTTGATAAAACATGTGCCCGCCTCGAAAGCCGCCGCAACCCGGTGCGCGCGGGTCAGATCATTGGTGAAAACACCCGCTGCCAGACCGAATTCAGTATCATTGGCACGCGCCATGACATCGGCCTCATCCTCAAAATCCAGCACCGCCATGACGGGGCCGAAAATCTCTTCGCGGGCAATGACCATGTCGTCGGTCACATCGGCAAATACAGTCGGCTGCATGTAAAAACCGTCCCGCTCAATCCGCGCGCCGCCCGTCACCAAACGCGCACCCTCGGCCAGTCCTTTTTCCACATAACCCAGCACGATGTTCATCTGCCGCTCTGACACCATCGGACCAAAACTGGTGTCGGGGTCCATCGGATCACCGATCACCGCATTGCCCACCCGTTCGGCCAGCCGCGCCAGAAACTGCTCTTTGATCGCCTTGTGCACAAAAACCCGCGTGCCGTTCGAACAGACCTGACCGGAGCTGTAGAAATTGCCCAGGATCGCGCCGCTGACGGCATTTTCGATATTGGCATCCTCAAAGACGATCATGGGGGATTTGCCGCCCAACTCCATCGTCACATGTTTGATGCCCTCAGCCGCCGCCGCATAGACCTTGCGCCCTGTGGGCACCGAGCCTGTCAGAGACACCTTGTCCACGCGCGGGTCGGTAACCAGGGCATGGCCCACCTCGCCCATGCCCTGAACCACGTTGTAGATGCCCGCAGGCAGGCCTGCCTCATGCAGGATCTCTGCCACTTTCAGCGCACAAAGTGGCGTTGTTTCTGACGGTTTGAAGATCATCGCATTGCCGCAGGCCAATGCAGGGGCCCCTTTCCAGCAGGCGATCTGGGTGGGGTAGTTCCACGCCCCGATGCCGACGCAGACGCCCAGCGCCTCGCGACGGGTATAGACCCAGTTGTCGCCCAGCTGGATATGCTCTCCGGTCAGGGTCGCGGCCATGCCGCCGAAGTATTCCAGCGAATCCGCCCCCGATGTCGCATCCACAACGGAGGTTTCCTGATAGGGTTTGCCGGTGTCAAAGGTCTCAAGCACGCTGAGGTCATGGTTGCGCGCACGCATGATATCGGCGGCCCTGCGCAGGATGCGGCCCCGTTCGGTGCCGGTCATGGCGGCCCATGCGGCCTGGGCGTCTTTTGCCGCCTTGATCGCAAGGTCGATGATCGCGGGGGTGGCGGCATAAACGGTTGCGATCTTTTCGCCAGTGGCGGGATAGATCACATCAATGGGCGTCCCGCCTGTGTCTTCGACGTAGGCACCATTGATAAAGTGGCTGGCCTTGGGTTGTGTATCATATGTCATATTAAGAACTTTATGCCTCCGGCGGCGGTATTTAGGGCCAAAAAGAGTGGGTTATTCGCCTCGGGGGAAGCGTTTGCTTTCCTCGAGAATGTTCAGATCCATGTGGTTGCGCATGTATTGCTCAGAGGCTTTGCGCAGGGGTTGGTGGTCCCAGGGGAAATAGCCGCCCTCGCGCAGGGCCTCGTAAACGACCCAGCGGCGGGCCTGGGATTTGCGCACATCCGCATCATAGGCTGCCAGATCCCAGCGGGCCTCTGACTTGGCCCGCAGCGAGGTCAGCGTGCCCTGGTGATCGGGGTGATCGGCCAGGTTGGTCAGCTCGTGCGGGTCGGCGTCCAGATCGAACAATTGGTCAGGGTCCAGCGCGCAGCGGTTGAACTTCCATTTGCCATAGCGCAGCGACACCATGGGCGCGTAGGAGGCCTCGGCGGCATATTCCATGGCGACGGGCTCTGTCCGTTCCAAGCCCTGCCCCATGGGCACCAGCGACTGGCCCGTGGTCCATGGCATCACCTCTTGCATGCTGACCCCCGCCAGATCGCAGAGCGTCGGGCAGATGTCGATGTTGCTGACCGGGGTGGTTTGCAGACCTGCGGCCATTTGCGGCGCACAGATCATCAAAGGCACACGTGCGGACCCATCAAGGAAGGACATCTTGAACCACAAGCCGCGTTCGCCCAGCATATCGCCGTGATCCGAGACAAAGACGATGATCGCCTCCTGCCGCGTGTCTTCGAGGGTTTTCAGGATCTCGCCGATCTTGTCGTCCAGATAGCTGATATTGGCGAAATAGGCCCGGCGCGACCGGCCGATATCATCCGCCGTGATATCATAGCTGCGCCAGTCATTGGCATCGAAGATGCGTTTTGAATGGGCGTCGTGATTATCGTAGTCCATCGCAGGCACCTGCGGCTGCAAGTGGGCGCAATCCTCGTAGAGGTCCCAGTATTGCTGGCGCGCCACGTAAGGGTCATGGGGGTGGGTAAAGCTGACCGTCAGGCACCAGGGACGGGCGTCGGTGCCGCGTGACAGATCATAGATCTTGCGCGTGGCATTGAAGGCGACCTCATCGTCATATTCCATCTGGTTCGAGATTTCAGCCACACCGGCACCGGTGACCGAGCCCATGTTGTGATACCACCAGTCGATCCGCTCTCCGGGTTTGCGGTAATCCGGTGTCCAGCCAAAATCGGCCGGATAGATATCGGTTGTCAGCCGTTCCTCAAATCCGTGCAGCTGGTCGGGGCCCACGAAATGCATCTTGCCGCTCAGGCAGGTGTGATAGCCCGCCCGCCGCAGGTGATGCGCATAGGTGGGGATGCTGGAGCAGAATTCGGCCGCGTTGTCATAGACCCCTGTGGCAGAGGGCAACTGCCCCGACATGAACGCAGCCCGCCCCGGTGCGCAGAGCGGCGAGGCGGTATAGGCGTTCTGGAAGCGGGTCGAACGCGCGGCCAATGCCTTGAGGTTGGGCGCATGCAGCCAATCCGCAGGGCCGTCAGGAAACAGCGTGCCGTTCAACTGGTCCACCATGACGATCAAGATATTGGGCCGAATGTCGGGCTGGGTCATTGCTTGGCTCCCAATAGCAAATCCAGGGTGCTGATCGCGCTTTTCAATGCCGCGTTTGCGCTGCCCTTGTCGGACAATGCCGCGCGCAGATACAGACCATCGATCAAGGCGGCTATGGTTTCTGCGTCGGCTGCGGGCTGCGGGCTGATCTGGCGCAGGGCATGGGTCAGATTGGAGCGGATCCTGCGCTGATAGATGGCCAGCAGCTTTTGCGTATCCGCATTGGTGCGTGCGGCAGCATAAAGCGTCATCCATGCCGCCACGGTTGCTGGGGCAAAGCAGGTTTCATCAAAGCTGGCCGTGATGATGGCCGCCGCACGGTCCCGTGGGCTATGCGCTTTTGCCAGCCGCGCCAGCACCTGTGATTTATACTCTGTCAGGATATGGCGCATCGCGGCGAGGAATATCTGATCCTTGCCCCCGAAATAGTGATGCGCCAGGGCGGTGGACATGCCAGCGCGCCGGGCAATTTGACCCACGGTCACGTCCAGGGAATGGGCCGCGCCGATTTCGGCAATCGTCGCCTCAACCAGCGCTGAGCGGCGGATCGGTTCCATTCCAACTTTGGGCATAAAGATTCGGATCCTCAACAGGTTTCCCCGTCAAGGTAGTCCGGTCTTTATTGACCCGTCAATCAACAAAAAATCTAGACCTTGGTCGCATTTGTATTTGGGGTAATCTGTCGCTTGAGCGTGGCCTCGCGCCAGGTGATGAAAGTCACCGAGGACAGGATCACGAAACCACCCAGGATCACCCAGATATCAACAGGTTCGGCAAAGACCAAAGCGCCCAGTGCCGTCGCCCAGACCAGCTGCAGGAACGTCACCGGCTGGGTGACCGTCACGGGGGCCGCGGCAAAGGCAAGCGTCATGGTGTAATGCCCCGATGTGGCAAATATCGCGACGGCAAACAGGATCGCCACCTCCTGCCAGGTGGGCGTGATCCAGACCGGCAAGGCAAAGGGGGCCAGACCCAGTGTCACGAAAATCGACAGCATGCCCACGACGACTGCTGGACGGGTCTCATCTGCAAGGACCTTGGCCAGCAGATAGGATCCGGCAAAGACTACGGCGGCGATCAGCATGGCGATATGGCCAGAGCTGACTTCCCTGAACCCTGGCCGCAGGATGATCGCGGCCCCGGCAAGCCCCATGATGACGGCGATAATCCGTCTGAGCGCCAGCTTCTCTCCCAAGAAGATCGCAGCCCCGATGGTTACATAGATCGGGGCGAGATAATTCATCGCCGTAACTTCGGCGATGGGAATGCGCGTCATCGCGAAAAACCACAAGATCACCCCAAGGGCATGGCAGATCCCACGCAGGCCGAACAACGACCATTGCCGCGCTGTCAGATGCGATGTGCGAAAGGCCCCAAGTGCGGGCAGCAAGAACACCAGCCCCAGACCATAGCGCAGAAAGGCGGCCTCGGGTGCGGGTAACCGGGGGCCCATATATTTGACCAATGCCGTCACCATGATGAAACACAACCCGGTGATCAACATCCAGAATATGCCCGTCAGCGGGCGATGAGGCAGGGCAGTGGCCATGACCTATTACTGAGCGCTTGTCTGACAAAGAGCAAGATCACAGAAGCAAAAGTTTTGCCGCGATCCCCCACATTGTCAGTGCGATCAAACCGTCCAGAATGCGCCAGCTGACGGGCTGTGCAAACAACGGGCCCAGCAGGCGCGCGCCAAAGCCCAGCGCAAAGAAAAAGCTGACACTGGCCGATACGGCCCCTGCCCCGAAAGACAGACGGTCGGGGTATTGCGCCGATATGGACCCAAGCAGCACCACGGTATCCAGATAGACGTGCGGGTTCAGCCAGGTCAGACCCAACAAGGTGATGATCGCCTGAAACAGGCTTTGCGTGGCCGAGCCCGAGGCATCCAGCGTTTCGCCCCCGGCCCATGCCGACCGCGCATTCAGCCACCCGTACCAGATCAGAAAAGCCGCGCCGCCATAGCGCATCACGATTTCAAACCATGGCACAGCCTGCGCCAACGCCCCGAAACCGGCAACACCCGCAGCAATCAAGATCGCGTCCGACAGACCGCAGACCAGACAGACCCAGAACACATGCTGACGCCGCAGCCCCTGCCTGAGCACAAATGCATTCTGCGCCCCGATGGCCAGGATCAGCGTCAAGCTGAGCGCAAAACCCGGCAGAAAAGAACTGAGCATCTTGAATTTCCGTGACTTGTCTGTGGTTTGCCTAAACCCTGCCCCGGCCTTAGGCAATGCTGACGCCACGCCCCTGCCCCACAGCGGCCAGCCATGCAAGGTTTGAGCCTCTGACACCATGAGGTTGCCCGGTTAGCCATCGGTATTTCTGGGTATTGCGCCGCGCCATTTACCGCAATGAGCGGAAATCCTCGCAAAAATGCACACAAGTAAGTGATTTCTGCCGTGAACTGCTGGCGAACCCCCCGGTTGCACCCTATGTGACCCTTCGAGCGTAAGGAATGAGCAATGTTTGAAAGATCACCAAAGCTGAAAATCAGCGTCGAAGAATTAGCGGTCATAGAAGCCGCCCTGCACACGCAGTCAAAGATCCTGAACATGCAGGCCAGCGCGGGCGGCGACACCGCACGGGCGCGGCTGAACGAGGTCAAGCGCCTGCTGTCCAGCCTGGCCCAGCGCAAGCCGGCCGGCAAGACAAACCAGACAAAAGCACCCTTTTGGGGTTTTCGGTTTCCCGGCCTTTCGCGGATCTGCGGCTAAAGGGTAAATACAAGTAATAAAAACAAAAAGCCGCCCTCACTGGGGCGGCTTTCGCATGTCAGACAGGTCGCGTTTACAGTTCTTCCATCTGCTGCATTACCTCGTCAGAGGCTTCAAAGTTGGTGGTGACGCGCTGCACGTCATCATCATCTTCCAGGGCATCCACCAGCTTCATCAGCTTTTGCATGTTTTCCAGGTCCATCTCTGTGGTGGTGGTGGGACGCCACACCAGTTTTGTGGAATCGGATTCGCCCAGTTCCGCCTCAAGTGCGGTGGCCACTTCGTTCAGATCCGTGTCTGTGCACCAGATCACATGACCTTCCTCAGAGCTCTCTACATCCTCTGCGCCCGCCTCAATTGCGGCCATCATAACGGTATCGGCATCGCCCACGGATGCGGGATATGTCACCTCGCCCTTGCGATCGAACATGAAACCGACACTGCCCGTCTCGCCCAGATTGCCGCCGTTTTTTGTGAAGGTTGAACGCACGTTGGACGCGGTCCGGTTGCGGTTGTCGGTCATCGCCTCGACAATCACGGCCACACCGTTGGGGCCATAGCCTTCATAGCGGATTTCTTCGTAATCCTCGCCCTCGCCTGCGACGGATTTCTTGATCGCGCGGTCGATATTATCCTTGGGCATAGAGGCCGCCTTGGCTTCTTTCACCGCAAGGCGCAGGCGCGGGTTCTTGTCAGGATCGGGGTCGCCCATTTTCGCGGCAACAGTGATTTCCTTGCTGAATTTGGAAAACAGTTTTGCGCGAATTTTGTCTTGGCGCCCTTTGCGGTGCTGAATGTTTGCCCATTTGGAGTGGCCGGCCATGATACCCTCATGTTTGCTTTGTGCAGTTTGCGCCTCTATAGGCCAGCGCCGCCTGTCGGACAAGCCGTGCAGGACATGCACCCCCGCCGCATCACACTGGGCGTTCCCCCGCAGCTCACAACCCGCTACAGTTTTGGCATGACAACAGATCAAATCATTCTCTTCACCCTCTTTGGCGCAGTCTTTGGCATGTTGCTATGGGGACGGTTCCGTTACGATATTGTCGCCTTCACCGCATTGATGGTGGCCGTGGTGCTGGGGGTGGTCCCGACCCAGGACGCCTTTAGCGGCTTTGGCCATCCGGCCACATTGGTCGTGGCACTGGTGCTGGTGGTTTCGGCGGGACTGGTCCGGTCAGGTGCCGTGTTGCTGATCACCCGCACCCTGATCGACTCATCGCGCAGTCTGGGGGCACATATCACCCTGATGGGGGCGGTTGGCGGTATTCTGTCTGCCTTTATGAACAATGTAGCGGCCCTGGCCTTGCTGATGCCGGTGGATGTTCAGACCGCGCGCAAGGCGGGCCGCCAGCCGGGCCTCAGCCTGATGCCGCTCAGCTTTGCGACGATCCTGGGCGGCATGGTCACGCTGATCGGCACCCCGCCCAATATCATCATCGCCGCGATCCGGCAGGAAAGCCTGGGTGCGCCATTCGCGATGTTCGACTTCGCGCCCGTGGGGGGCATTGCAGCGATTGCCGGGCTGACCTTTGTGGCGCTGATCGGCTGGCGGCTGATCCCCGCACGCGCGGATGCATCGATCAGCGACGATGACATCTCGCAATATATCGCCGAATTGCTGGTGCCTGAGCGCAGCAAGCATATCGGCAAACGCCTGGCCGAACTGACCCAGGCCGCAGACAAATCCGATGTCGCCATTCTGGGTTTGATCCGCGACGGCAAGCGGCGCTATGGCCTGTCGCGTTCCGTCATCTTGCAAGCCGGGGATGCGCTGGTTCTGGAGGCAGGCCCCGATGCCTTGGATGAATTCCGCAGCACGTTGGACCTGGCGCTGGCTGAAACCAAGCGCGAGGAACGGTTGAAGGCGGGCGGAGAAGGCGTTGAAATCATTGAGGTCGTGGTCCCGCAAGAGTCCCGGCTGACCGACAAGACCGCGCAGAATGTGGGGCTGGAATGGCGTCAGAGAACCATATTGCTGGGCATTTCACGGCAGGGTCAAAAAATCACCTCGCATCTGCGGCAGACGCCGATCAGGGCGGGCGATATCCTGCTGTTGTTGGTGCCCCGCGATGCTGCGCGCGATGTAACCGACTGGCTGGGCGTGCTGCCGCTTGCCGATCGGGGGCTAGCCGTGACTGAGAATTCAAAGGTCTGGCTGGCGATTGGCCTGTTTGGGGCCGCTGTAACGGCGGCAAGCTTTGGTTTGATCTATCTTCCGGTCGCTTTGGGCCTTGTGGTGATCGCCTATGTACTTGCAAAAATCGTACCACTATCGGAACTCTATACCCATATTGAATGGCCTGTGGTTGTTCTTTTGGGATCAATGATCCCTTTGGGCGCAGCATTGGAGACCTCTGGCGGTACAGAATTGATCGCTGGTGCCTTGATCGGCCTGACCCAGGGGTTGGCCCCCTGGATCGTCCTGACCGTGTTGATGGTCGTGACGATGACATTGTCTGATGTGCTCAATAACACCGCCACAACCATCGTCGCAGCCCCCGTCGGCATCCAGATGGCCCAGACGCTGGGCGTTTCCCCCGACCCTTTCCTGATGGCCGTGGCCGTGGCCGCCTCTTCGGCATTCCTGACCCCGATCGGACACAAGAACAACACTTTGATCCTGGGGCCGGGTGGCTATTCCTTTGGGGATTACTGGCGCATGGGTCTGCCGCTTGAGATCATTATCATTGCCGTATCGATCCCGGCGATACTGATCTTCTGGCCACTTTAACGCACCGACTTAACCCCCTGAAAGAAAAGGCGCGCATGAACATGCGCGCCTTTTCACAATCTACTTTTTGATGCCAGGACGTTTTCGGAAAACCCTGCCCCGTTACCCCTGCCTGAAATCAGAGATTTCAAGGTATTTGAGGATACGGAAAGTATCAGCTTTTCCGAGAACCGCTTGGTCAGGTATCTTCATACATATCGTCTTCTTCGTCAGCGACAGGGACGTCATCCTCATCGACCGGAATGCTCATGAGGCCTATGACATCGTCAAAGGTAATCTCACTGTCAGGCACGGCATCCTCGGCCTCGACAAAGTCAGGATCAGTGCTGGAGGTCACACCCAGAACCTTGCCCCCGTTTTGAGAGTCGATGATCAGGCGCATGCCGCTAAGGTCGATGTCATCAAGCGTAACCGGACCGGCATCAGACCAAAGGGTAAAGTTGGTCCCTGTTACCGTTGCATTGGGTTGCGCCCCGAATTGCAGACCGACATCAAATCCTTCGTCAACACCCGCACCGCTGGGGAGATGGGTCACTGCATCATCCGATATCTGCACGTCAGACACCTGATTTCCGACGACATTCAGATCGGTCTCAAGCAGGTCGCTGTCCTCGGCCATGTCAAAGAAGATGCCATCAATGTCGACCGGCGGACCAGTCCAGTCGGACTGCTGAATGTTAAAGAACAACTGGCCTGCGGACGGGTCCTCTACCACGGTGACTTCGATCTCCTGGGGATCGCCAAATCCGTATTCGAAGAACAGTTTGGTGGGTACCGGATCCGGATCTGGATCTGGATCGCCGCCACCTGTCCCACAGGACCCTTTGCCGGAACCATCCGAACCCTTGCCGGAACCGTCCGAGCCCTTGCCAGAGCCGTCAGACCCTTTGCCGGAACCATCCGAGCCCTTGCCAGAGCCGTCCGAGCCCTTGCCAGAGCCGTCAGACCCTTTGCCGGAACCGTCCGAGCCCTTGCCAGAGCCGTCAGACCCTTTACCGGAACCATCCGAACCCTTGCCGGAGCCGTCCGAGCCCTTGCCCGAACCATCCGAGCCCTTGCCGGAACCGTCAGACCCTTTGCCAGAACCCTTGCCCGAACCATCCGAGCCTTTGCCGGAGCCGTCAGACCCCTTACCGGCCCCCTTCCCGG